>Ga0302347_1000274_pt1 | contig 91991 bp, 80 predicted proteins | sample PhyWR1_FD_202178 | JGI IMG/M metagenome (GOLD analysis project Ga0302347, IMG submission 202178) | Leaf surface microbial communities from wheat plants in UC Gill Tract Community Farm, Albany, California, United States - DLSL W.R1 (v2)... | ecosystem: Host-associated > Plants > Phyllosphere >... | reverse complement strand
TCTCATTTACTTCAACGAGACTAAGCCATGAATCAATACATCCCGCTGACCGCAATAGACTGCCTCATCCCCAGCTTGCTGATTGACCGCCAAAGCCCGCCTGACGTGCTGCATGCCAATGCGGCGGCGCGCATTCTGGCCGTGACCCAACTGTTCGAAAGCCTCAACCGTTTAGACCTGAGCGCCACCGACGGCGTAGACCTCAAACACATCACCCAGCCTTGCGCCATTTTGCTGCGCGACGGCTGTGACCTGCTCGATGTACTGGGCCAGCGCTTGCAGGTCTAAACCCTCGCTACCTAGCAGTTCTGCTAGCTATACAGCGTGAAACTCCAGGGAGAAGCTCAACCTTCGTCCGCGCTTTTCCCGGGAGTTCAGCATGAGCAAACAGCGCAAAATCGTCGCCAGCACCTACCTGTACGATCCATTGGACCGGCTGGCCGCCAGCAACAGCATTCAACGTTTTTACAACGACACCCGCATCGCCACTGAGATCGAGGGCGAACGTAAAAGCCGGTTTTTTGAGACCGACTCCCACCCCCTCGCGTTGCAGCAGCATGGCAGCCTGCCCGGCACCACCTTATTGGCGACCGATCAGCAAACCTCTGTGCTCAATGGCGTTAGCCCTGAGGGCGCCCTGCACGCGCAGGCTTACTCGCCCTTTGGCCATCACCCCATCGGCACCTCACTCAATGGCGCAGGGTTTAACGGCGAACGACCAGAGCCTGTGACCGGGCATTATTTATTGGGCCAAGGGTATCGGGCGTTTAATCCGGTATTGATGCGCTTTAATAGCCCGGACAGTTGGAGCCCGTTTGGGGAGGGGGGGATTAACGCGTATGCGTATTGTACTGGCGACCCTGTCAATCAGGTCGATCCTTCAGGCCATTACACGTCTGCTCTGCTTAACTTTTTTTCGCGTATCTACATAAGGACCGTGTCAAAATTTAAAGGCAGCGCAGTTAAAAAAGCTAAAAACGTTACACGACTTTCTGAAGGAATTGTCACGTTCGAAGACACCTATCATAAACAAAGAAGACTTAACTTTATTGGCCACGGCGACAACTCCACCCAAAACACCCGGATGTTTTTCAATGATCATCAGGCTATTGATGCCTCATCCCTTCACACCCTTGCGGTAAATAACGGCTATTCAATGGATGATTATTCCAGCCTACGTACAATCATGTGCTTCTCTGGAAACGGCAATGCTAATTCATTCGCAGCACACCTGTCAGCCGAAGCGGGCCGCCCTGTAAAATCGTACATAGGCACTGTCACAGCAGTCGACCCAGATAAAATATTGCCCCCACTAAAAAATGGCCAAACTTCTAAATATGACACCATCTTTTCAATTGATAAAAATCGAGGCCTGTCAAAATATCTACCCTCTTTTCTAAATACTGAATATAACCCCGTCACCTATGGCTCTAAAATAAGAAATACGGCTTAGCCATTAATGCATTAACGCCTTACCTCACTAGCATTGCAACAACAGGGCAGCCTGCAACAGCCGCCTTGCCTTGAGCAACTGGATGGCATGCAGCGCCAAAGAATTAGCCGAGCAATTGGTCGCGCCACTGGGTTCGGTCAAAGTCTGGCTGCGCCGGGGCATGGAACGGCTGCGTGGGCCAGGACCCGGTGCCCGACCGTGTGTGGCAAGCGATTGTGGCGCGCATTGAACCTCAAGTGGCGGCCAAGCGACCGTTGTTGAGCGGGCTGAACCTTGTCGCTATCGCCTGTGTGGTGGTGGCGGCAGTGGTTGTGCTGGCTGTCTTTTAACCCTCAAAAGATCGCGAGCAAGCTCGCTCCTACAAGGTTTTAGGTTTGCACGGGTTGGAGTAGGGGGCTTATAGTCCGCCGGTCGTCCCAATGGCGACCGGGTTTGGCGACCTGTAAACCACCATGCGAAAAATCCTGTTTTTTTGCAGGCTTTTTTGCACCCGCAAGGCTGTGTTATGGCAGCTGTGCGCGGGAGACCTTCGGGTCTGCCGGGTGGTGTGTTTCCGGTTCGCCAACCTGCGTGCAGCTGCCACCTATTCGTTTGGCGACGAATAGGTGGCAGCGATATTCAACACACCAGAGTGCACTTTATGAACCAATACATCCCGCTGACCGCAATAGACTGCCTGATCCCCAGCTTGCTGATTGACCGCCAAAGCCCGCCTGACGTGCTGCATGCCAATGCGGCGGCGCGCATTCTGGCCGTGACCCAACTGTTCGAAAGCCTCAACCGTTTAGACCTGAGCGCCGCCGACGGCGTAGACCTCAAATACCTCACCCAGCCTTGCGCCATTTTGCTGCGCGACGGCTGTGACCTGCTCGACGTACTGGGCCAGCGCTTGCAGGTCTAAACGCTTACGACCTAGCAGTTCTGCTAGCTATACAGCCCATGACTCCAGGGGGGAAGCTAACCCTTCGTCCGCGCTTTTCCCGGGAGTTCACCATGAGCAAACAGCGCAAAACCGTCGCCAGCACCTACCTGTACGATCCATTGGACCGGCTGGCAGCCAGCAACAGCATTCAACGTTTTTACAACGACACCCGCATCGCCACTGAGATCGAGGGCGAACGTAAAAGCCGGTTTTTTGAGACCGACTCCCAACCCCTCGCATTGCAGCAGCATGGCAGCTTGCCCGGCACCACCTTATTGGCGACCGATCAGCAAACCTCTGTACTCAATGGCGTTAGCCCTGAGGGTGCCCTGCACGCGCAGGCTTACTCGCCCTTTGGCCATCACCCCATTGGCACCTCACTCAATGGCGCAGGGTTTAACGGCGAACGACCAGAACCGCTGACTGGGCATTATTTATTGGGCCAAGGGTATCGGGCGTTTAATCCGGTATTGATGCGTTTTAACAGCCCTGACAGTTGGAGCCCGTTTGGGGAGGGAGGGATTAATGCTTATGCGTATTGCGATAATGACCCGTTGAACAAGGTTGACCCGACAGGTCATTTCCCCAATATATGGAAGGGTTTAAAAAACATATTTACTTCACGTGTATCTTCTAAAAAAAAACTTGTTACAAAAGTGAGTGCTGACGTACTTAAAAAATATACTCCAGCGACTGAGACTATATCGACTACCCACGGACTCCAAGTCGCCAGCGACATTGCCCCGCCACCTTATTCAGCCGGAAATTTTAGAACACGAAACATTACAAGTACAGAATACTTATCTCCACCACCCTACCGAAAAACCGCTCCTGCTTACGACAATACAGGTATAACAATAGCGCCTATAACAACACCGGGCAAAGCCAAAAAAAACCGACCTCCCAGCTACTGGGAAAGCCAGAATATACACCGCCCGAAAAATAGCAACGCAACACCTGTTCAAACAATTGCACATCAATCAAATGATTCATTTGAACCAATACAGAGACTCTCTCCAGACACTATAAGGAGAAACAGAGATTTTCTTCGTAGACATGTAATAAGCGGTAGACGTTGAAGTAAGCTCTGCCCATCGCCCCCCATTAATGCACCTTTAATAAAATCGCTAAAACTTAGCTTGTTCGAGAAAGCACTTATCTGAACAGGTAAGTGCTTCCTCACAGCAAATTAAGGATCAGCTAAACAACGTATGCGGATCAATCACAAACTTCTTCGGCACACCCGCATCAAACTCGCCATACCCACGCGGGGCGTCATTCAAGCTGATCACCTCTACGCCCACAATGTCGGCAATTTTGATGCGGTCCCACATGATCGCCTGCATCAGTTGGCGGTTGTATTTCATGACCGGGGTTTGCCCGGTGTGGAAGGTGTGGGATTTGGCCCAGCCCAGACCAAAGCGGATGCTCAGGCTGCCCATTTTGGCGGCCGCATCGACAGCGCCCGGGTCTTCGGTGACGTACAAGCCCGGAATACCGATTTTACCCGCCACCCGCACCACGCCCATCAGTGAGTTGAGCACCGTGGCCGGGGCTTCGTGCTTGACGCCGTCATGGCCGTGACCACGGGCTTCAAAGCCCACCGCATCGACCGCGCAGTCGACTTCCGGCTCGCCCAGCAACTCGGCGATTTGCTCATGCAGCGGGGTGTCCTTGGACAGGTCGGCAATCTCAAAGCCCTGCGCCTTGGCATGCGCCAGACGGATCGGGTTGACGTCACCGACAATCACCACCGCAGCACCCAGCAAGCGCGCTGACGCCGCCGCAGCCAGGCCTACCGGGCCAGCACCGGCGATGTACACCGTGCTGCCGGGGCCAACGCCCGCCGTGACCGCGCCGTGGTAGCCGGTGGGCAGGATGTCGGAGAGGCAGGTCAGGTCGCGGATTTTCTCCATGGCGGCGTCGCGGTTCGGCAGTTTGAGCAGGTTGAAATCGGCATACGGCACCAGCACATATTCCGCCTGGCCGCCCACCCAATCGCCCATATCCACGTAGCCATACGCACCGCCGGGACGGGCCGGGTTGACGGTCAGGCACACGCCGGTGTTTTGCTCTTTGCAACTGCGGCAACGCCCGCACGCCACGTTGAACGGCACCGACACCAGGTCGCCGACTTTCAAATGCTCAACGTCACGCCCGGCTTCAATCACCTCGCCGGTGATCTCGTGGCCCAGCACCAGCCCCACTTGCGCCGTGGTGCGACCGCGCACCATGTGCTGGTCAGACCCACAAATATTGGTCGACACCACCCGCAGGATCACCCCGTGATGGATCGGCTTGCCTTGAGGGTTTTGCATCTTGGGAAAAGGAATGTTCTGCACTTCAACCTGGCCATTGCCCAGGTACACCACACCGCGATTGTCAGCCATCGTATTCACCCTTGTTGTTGTTGGAGGTGAAGCAGTTTTAACGTGTCGCTTGCAGCTTAGAGCTTGCTGCTGCCGTCAAAGCACCACTGTGCGACATCGGCATAGGCAAATACGTCGTACACGACCTCGTTACCTAACAGATCTGCTAGCTAGGCAAAACGTACCGGCACTTTGATACTGACTCATGCTTCCCATTAGTGAGCCTTCATGAGGTCAGCATGAGCACACGATTCAACCCCAACACCAGCGTCTACCAATACGACCCCTTGGATCGCCTGGCCGACAGCAACGGCCTTCAACGTTTTTACAACAACACCCGCATCGCCACTGAAATTGAAGGCACTCTGCAAAGCCGTTTTTTTGAAACGCACTCACACCCCTTGGCAGTGCAACAACAGGGTGCTGCTCGTGGCACCACCTTGCTGGCAACCGATCAGCATGCCTCGGTGCTCAATGGCGTCAGCCCAGAGGGGCATCAGCAGACGAGGGCTTACTTGCCATTTGGTTATCACGCCATTGGCACCGCGCTCACAGGTTGGGGGTTTAACGGCGAACGACCAGAGCCAATAACAGGGCATTATTTATTGGGCCAAGGTTACCGGGCGTTTAATCCGGTATTAATGCGCTTTAATAGCCCGGACAGTTGGAGCCCCTTTGGAAAAGGAGGCATAAACATGTATGCCTACTGCACTGATCCAATTAACAACTCAGACCCGTCGGGGCATTGGATAAAGCGCTTTCTTCGCAGCATAAACGTCATGGCGCCTCCTGAAATAAAAACAAACCGTTTGATCGCCATTCAAAATAAACAAACCCAACAGTACGCGCCTCTCGTAAGGCATTACAAAACCGATGCCCAAGACGCTGACCTGACGTTTAAACGTCTTAGTGAGCGCACCCTGATCGAACAGCGTGCTCGTTTGAATAGAAACAACAAAGCTATTTCAAGAGAAATGCACAAGGCTCAGCAAGGGTTGATATCAACGGGTAGGGAAACATCAGCGTCCACTCCCAATGACTTGGGTATTAAATTATTCAATGTGTCACCGGTTGGCAGCTTAGGGCCTGATGACAGCCAGGATTTTAGAGCCCTGCTACAGGGCATTAGGCACGTTCAAAGCCTGCACCAAATCAGACACCGCATTATTTCTATTCGATTGGCGAATGAAGGCCGGGGGGTTAATTTACCGGATGCACAACTACCCTACTGGGACCGTTACTTCGGCACAGATCCTAGAAGGGGGTCTTAAACATGAAACCTTGCGTTGCAGCGCTATCAATGGTCTATCACTACGACCCACTGGACAGACTGTCCGGGGTCGATGGGCGGCGTCGCTTTTATAATCGTCAACGGATCGCCACCGAGCTAGAAGGGCCGGCTCACCGCTGTTTTTTTGAGTCACCGAGTCAACCATTGGCCCAGTTCAAGCGGGGTGATGACACGCCCTCGACACTGCTGATGACTGACCAGCATTCTTGCGTTCTGTTGAGCCTCAATACCGACGGGCTACAGTCCTATCCCTACTCCGCGTACGGGCATCGGCCCATACCGATGAATCAACAGAGTGTGCTGGGATTTAATGGCGAACGAGTCGACACCATCACCGGGCACTATTTACTGGGCCTGGGGTATCGGGCATTCAATCCGGTATTGATGCGCTTCAACAGCCCGGACAGTTGGAGCCCGTTTGGCAAAGGTGGCACTAATACGTACGCCTATTGCAAAGGGGACCCGATCAATCATGTTGATCCTGATGGGCATCTCACACTTAGGCCGTTAAAGATCCACGTCATCACCCTTGATGTGGTTCGAAGAAGGAGGCCGAGGGCGATCAATGCGCCAATTGCGCTGTTTAACCAACGGCCAGTGCCACCCGCGCCGCTAACACCGCATCCAGGCACACCAGGGGTCAATCATGATCCATGGGGGCGAGGATTACCGACACAACCGGCTCCCGTTCCTGCCCCCGAATCAAGCGTTCTGGCCAGTCGCAGCCGTTCGAGATCTGCGTCGCCGCCCGTCTTCATTCCACCTGCGCCGCCCGCTCCGAGCAGCCGCCCCCAGTCAAGGTCATCGTCGCCGCCTCCCGACTTTATTCCACCTCCCCCGCCCGATTTTGTGCGGACATCACGAGCGCCAAACTCGGCTGCGACTGTCAGCAACACAACCAGTTCTATTCGCGAAACCTAGGCTGGGGTTACAGCACCACCGTGCGCCCCCCATTTAAAAATACCCGCCGTTCAATGTGATAACCCACGCCCCGCGCCAGGGTCTGGGCTTCGATGTCGCGGCCCTTGGCGATCAAGTCTTCGGGGTAGTGACTGTGGTCAACCACCTCCACGCCCTGGGCGATGATCGGGCCTTCGTCCAGGTCGTTATTGATGTAGTGCGCGGTGGCGCCCACCAGTTTCACGCCTTTCTCGTAGGCCTGGTGATACGGCTTGGCGCCTTTAAAACCGGGGAGCAAGGAGTGGTGAATATTGATGGCCTTGCCGTCGAGTTTGCGGCACAGCTCGGGTGACAGTACTTGCATGTAGCGGGCAAGAATCACCAGTTCGGCGCCGGTGTCTTCGATCACTTGCCACACCCGGGCCTCTTGCGCGGACTTGTTGGCCGGGTCGAGGGCGAAGTGGTGATAAGGAATGCCATGCCATTGCGCCAATGGCTCAAGGTCAGGGTGGTTGGACACCACCGCCACCACGTCCATCGACAGTTGGCCGATGCGTTGGCGATAGAGCAAGTCGTTCAGGCAGTGGTCGGCCTTGGAAACCATGATCAGCACTTTGGGCCGGTAGTGCGGCGGGGTCAGCTCAAAGGTCATGCCAAAGGCCTTGCCCCGCTCAGCCAGCCCTTCGCGAAAGGCGTTCTCGTCAAAACCGTCGGGCTGACGGAATTCAACGCGAATAAAAAATCGCCCCGAACGCTGATCATCAAAGGAATGGTGCTCGGTGACGTAGCAGCGGTGTTCAAACAGATAGCGGGTCACGGCGTCGACGGTGCCCAGCAGGCTGGGGCAATCGGCCGTGAGGATCCAGGTGTCAGGGGCGCGGCTCATGGTGCAATTCCTTGTTATATGAGAGTTAACACCCCCCTGTGGGAGCGGGCTTGCTCGCGATTCAAGCGACGCGGTGTATTTGATTCACCGCGCTGATGCCATCGCGAGCAAGCCCGCTCCCACAGGAGACTTGCAGTGGACATCAGGCCTCAACATTCAGCCCATATTCCGCCGCCGCATCCTGCAGCCACAGCCACCAGTAATCCGAGAAACTGCGGCGTATCAGCAACTCCCAAGTGTCTTCAGCCGTGTGCCGAATCACCAACTGCGACTTGGCAAACACGGTGCCCACCGCCTTGCCCACCGGGAAGTTGTCGGGGTGCACGTCGTAGCTCGTCGACTTCATCAGCACGTTGCGCACGTTCGGCCCGCTCAGTTCCAGCAGTTGCTGCCCGCCACTGACGTTGACCACCGAAATGTGCAAGCCCGCCAACGCGGCGCGCAGGGCTTGTTCCACGGCGAATTCCTGACCGCCGGGGACGATGAGCAGCCATTCATCCGGGCCCATCCATTGCAGCGAGCTGTCGCCCTTGGCCACCAGGCTCAAGGCCACCGGCAACTCCAGGCCCAGCGCCTTGTGCACGCCTTCGGCAAAGGCCGGGTCTTTGGCGTCACCGCGCAGGGTCAGGTGGCCCAGCAGTTTTTTCTCGCGCACGGTCACGCCGGGGTTTTTACGGCCTTTGCCGATCAACTTGGCCAAGTGGGCGTGATGCAGCGATGACTCGGCTTTGGCGCCCGAGTCCGGGCGTTGTTGGTATACGTTTGCGGTCGTCATGAGATCACCTACTCAAATATTCTGCCGGTCGCCTTTCGGGTCGAAGAACACCGAAGACACAATTTCAGCCTCGATCACGCTGCCATCCGCCTGGGGTGAGAACACCCGCTCGCCGAGGCGCTTAAGGCCACCCTTGACCACGCCCATGGCAAACGAATACCCCAGCGAGTTGTGCGCATAACTGGAGGTCACATGGCCAACCATGGTCATCGGGATGGTCTGTTTAGGATCGAACACCAGTTGCGCGCCTTCCGGCAGCCATTTATTCGGGTCGACCGGCTTGAGGCCCACCAGCTGTTTGCGCTGGTCACGCACACAGTCTTCGCGGTTCATGCCGCGCCAGCCGATCCACGAGAACGGTTTGGTGCGGCCCACACACCAGCCCATGTTGAGGTCGTCCGGGGTCATGGAGCCGTCGGTGTCCTGGCCGACGATGATGAAGCCCTTCTCGGCGCGCAGCACGTGCATGGTTTCGGTGCCGTATGGGGTCAGGTTGTACTGCTTGCCCGCCTCGGCGATTTTTTCCAGCACGCCCATGGCGTAGTCAGCCTGGATGTTGACCTCGTACGACAGCTCGCCGGTAAACGAGATACGGAACACCCGCGCCGGCACGCCCGCCACCAGGCCTTCTTTCCAGGTCATGAACGGGAACGCATCGCGGTCCAGATTAATGTCGGTCACTTCGCTCAGCAGCTTGCGGCTGTTGGGGCCGCTCAAGGTCAGCGTTGCGTAGTGGTCGGTGACCGAGGTGAAGTACACCTTGAGTTCCGGCCATTCCGTCTGTTGATAGATTTCCAGCCATTGCAGCACGCGGGCCGCACCGCCGGTGGTGGTGGTCATGACGAAATGGTTGTCGGCCAGACACGCCGTCACACCGTCGTCGAAGACCATGCCGTCTTCTTTGCACATCAGCCCGTAACGCGCCTTGCCCACATCCAGCTTGGTCCAGGCGTTGGTGTAAATGCGGTTTAAAAACTCCCGCGCATCCGGGCCTTGAATGTCGATTTTGCCCAGGGTCGAGGCGTCCAGAATACCGACGCTGTCGCGCACCGCCTGGCACTCGCGTTTAACCGCAGCATGCAGGTCTTCGCCGTGACGCGGGAAGTACCACGGGCGTTTCCACTGGCCGACGTCTTCAAACTCGGCGCCCTGTTTAACGTGCCAGGCCTGCAAGGCGGTGTAACGCACCGGCTCGAAGATGTGCCCGCAATGGCGACCCGCCACCGCGCCGAACGTCACTGGCGTGTAGTTGGGGCGGAACATGGTGGTGCCCATCTGCGGGATGGTCACGTTCAACGAACGCGCAGCAATCGCCAGACCGTTAACGTTGCCCAGCTTGCCCTGATCAGTACCAAAGCCCAGCGCGGTGTAGCGTTTGACGTGCTCGACCGACTCAAAGCCTTCACGAGTGGCCAGCTCAATCGCGGCCGCCGTGACGTCGTTTTGCAGGTCGACAAATTGTTTGGGGGCCCGCGCCGTGGCTTTTTCGTGGGGCACCTGAAACAGCGCCACGGTGGCTTCCTGCACTTGATTCAAGGCTTTGGGCAACACGCCCTCGACCGCTTTAAACCCGGCTTCGCTCGCTGCGCGCACGCCGCCTTCAAAGCCATCGGCCAGGCTGTCACCCAACCCGTACACGCCATTAATGCCGCCGACGCACACGCGCTTTTGCGGTGCTTCGCCCGGTACAAACCCCAAGATGTCTTCGCGCCAGATCGGCTTGCCACCCAAGTGCGAGGCCAAGTGCACCACCGGGCTGTAACCGCCCGAGGTCGCCACCAGGTCACATACCAGCCATTCGCCGGGGCTGGTAACGCTGTGGGTTTTAAGGTCAATGGCCGCCACACGGGCGCCGGTCACGCGCTTGCTGCCACGGGCTTCGATCACCGCACTGCCGGTCAAGATCCGAATGCCTTTGGCCCGCGCTTCTTCAACCAGCGCGCCGCGCGGATTGCTCCGTGCATCGGCCACCGCCACCACCTGTTGGCCGGCATCAAGCCAGTCCAGCGCGACGCGGTAGGCGTAATCGTTGTTGGTGCTCAGCAGCAATTTTTTACCCGGCGCCACGCCGTAGCGGCGTACGTAGGTCGACACCGCGCCTGCCAGCATGTTGCCCGGCACGTCGTTGTTGCCGTACACCAGCGGGCGCTCGCAGGCGCCGGTGGCCAGCACCACGCGCTTGGCCCGGACCCGGTGCAAACGTTGGCGCACTTGGCCAATCGGCGCACGGTCGCCCAGGTGGTCAGTGAGGCGCTCGTGAATGGTCAGAAAGTTGTGGTCGTGATAACCGTTGACCGTCGCCCGCGGCAGCAACAGCACGTCCGGCAGGCTCTTGAGTTCAGCGATCACCTTCGCCACCCACTCCATGGCCGGTTTGCCGTCCAGGCTTTCGCGGCTGTCCAGCAGGCTGCCGCCAAACTCTTCCTGCTCATCGGCGACAATCACCCGTGCACCGCTGCGTGCAGCCGCCAGGGCAGCAGCCAATCCGGCAGGCCCGGCGCCGACAATCAGCACGTCGCAATGGTGGTTCATGTTGTCGTAGGTATCGGGGTCATTCTGCGTAGGCGAACGGCCCAAGCCTGCCGCCTTGCGGATGTACTTCTCGTAAGTCATCCAGAACGACTGCGGGTACATAAAGGTTTTGTAGTAAAAACCCGGCGGCATCAGCTTGCCGCCGACCTTGCCCAAAATGCCCATCATGTCGGTGTTGACGTTGGGCCAGCCGTTGGTGCTGGTGGCCACCAACCCTTGATACAGCGCCTGTTGCGTGGCGCGCACGTTGGGGATTTGCGTGGCTTCGGTGGCGCCGATTTGCAGCACTGCGTTGGGCTCTTCGGCACCAGCGGCATAAATGCCCCGAGGCCTGGAGTACTTGAAACTGCGACCGATGATGTCGACACCATTGGCCAGCAACGCGGCCGCCAGGCTGTCGCCTTCATAGCCTTTGTACTGTTGGCCGTTGAAGGTAAAGGTCAGCACTTTGCTGCGATCAACACGGCCGCCGTTAGGCAAGCGATGGGTCTGGCTCATACCTTTTCTCCCAGCTCGCGGGTGGCTGCAGGCGCAACCGGCGCGGCCTGTTCGGTGAACTGCGGTTTGCTACCAATCAGGTAGTTTTCCAAAATTTCGTAGGTCACGGTGTTGCGCGTGGCGTTAAAGAACTGGCGGCAACCGGCGACGTGGTTCCACAGTTCGTGGTGCAGGCCGCGTGGGTTATCGCGAAAGAACATGTAGTCGCCCCACTCTTTGTCGGTGCAGGCGTTAGGGTCGAGCGGGCGCGGAATATGCGCCTGGCCGCTGGCGTGAAACTCTTCTTCGGAGCGCAACTCGCCACAATGAGGACAGAAGATATGCAACATGGGTGTTTCTCCTGTTAGTGGGCGACAGCGGCTGCGCCGTGCTCATCGATTAGGGCGCCGTTGTAAAAACGGTCAATGGAAAACGGCGCCGCCAGCGGGTGCATTTCGCCTTTGGCCAAACTGGCGGCAAACACGTTGCCCGAGCCCGGCGTGGCTTTAAAACCGCCCGTGCCCCAGCCGCAGTTGAAGAACAGATTCGGGACCGGGGTTTTCGAGATGATCGGGCAGGCGTCCGGTGTGGTGTCGACGATGCCGCCCCATTGGCGGTTCATGCGCACGCGCGACAGCACCGGGAACATCTCCACAATCGCTTGAATGGTGTGCTCGATCACCGGGTACGAGCCGCGCTGGCCGTAGCCGACCCAGCCGTCGATACCGGCGCCGATCACCAGGTCGCCCTTGTCGGACTGGCTGATGTAGCCGTGTACGGCGTTGGACATAATCACGCTGTCGATAATCGGCTTGATCGGCTCCGACACCAGCGCTTGCAGCGGGTGCGATTCGATCGGCAAACGGAACCCGGCCTGGCGCGCCATGTGTCCGGAGTTACCGGCCGTGACCACGCCCACGCGCTTGGCGCCGATAAAGCCCTTGCTGGTTTCAACACCGATGCACACGCCGTTCTCTTTGCGAAAGCCGAGCACTTCGGTCTGCTGGATCAAGTCCACGCCCAGGGCGTCGGCGGCCCGGGCAAAGCCCCAGGCCACAGCATCATGCCGGGCCACGCCGCCGCGCCGTTGCACGGTGGCGCCGATGATCGGGTAGCGGGTGTTTTTTGAGCAATCGAGGTACGGAATCTCGTCCGCCACTTGCTTGCCGTTAAGCAGTTCGCCGTCCACGCCATTGAGGCGGTTGGCGCTGACCCGGCGTTCCGAGTCGCGCATGTCTTGCAGGGTGTGGCACAGGTTGTAAACGCCGCGCTGCGAGAACATGACGTTGTAGTTGAGGTCCTGGGACAAGCCTTCCCACAACTTCATGGCGTGTTCGTACAGGTGCGCCGACTCGTCCCACAAATAGTTGGAGCGCACGATGGTGGTGTTGCGCGCCGTGTTGCCGCCGCCCAACCAGCCTTTTTCGACCACGGCCACGTTGGTGATGCCGTGCTCTTTGGCCAGGTAATACGCGGTGGCCAGACCATGCCCGCCGCCGCCGACGATGACCACGTCATAGACCTTTTTGGGGGTCGGCGTGCGCCACATTTTTTGCCAGTTTTCGTGGTGGCTGAACGAGTGCTTAAGAAGGCCGAAACCTGAGTACCGTTGCATAGGGCTTACTCCAAAAACGCGCTCAGCGATAAACCGGGAAGTCTTTGCACAGCGACGTCACCTGACGCGCCACATCGGCCTCGATATCGGGGTCACCGAGGTGATCGAGGATGTCGCAAATCCAGCCCGCCAACTCCGTGCACTGCGCCACCTTGAAACCACGGGATGTCACCGCCGGGGTGCCGATGCGCAGGCCCGAGGTCACGAACGGCGATTGCGGGTCGTTCGGCACGGCGTTTTTGTTGACGGTGATGTGCGCACGGCCCAAGGCGGCGTCGGCGTCTTTGCCGGTCAGGCCCTGACGGATCAGGCTGACCAAAAACAGGTGGTTGTCGGTGCCGCCCGAGACCACGTCGTAGCCGCGTTTGATAAACACCTCGGCCATGGCCTGGGCGTTGTCGATCACCTGTTGCTGATAGGTTTTGAAGCCCGGCTCCAGTGCTTCTTTAAAGCACACGGCCTTGGCGGCAATCACATGCATCAACGGGCCGCCTTGACCGCCGGGGAACACCGCCGAGTTGAATTTCTTTTCCAGCGCTTCGTTGCTCTTGGCCAAAATCAGCCCGCCACGTGGCCCGCGCAGGGTTTTGTGGGTGGTGGTGGTTACCACATCGGCGTACGGCAGCGGGTTCGGGTACAAGCCCGCTGCAACCAGCCCGGCCACGTGGGCCATGTCGACAAAAAAGTACGCACCGACCTTGTCAGCGATTTCGCGAAAGCGTGCGAAATCTAGCGTTTTGGAGTAGGCCGAGAACCCTGCAATGATCATCTTTGGCTGATGTTCGACCGCTAAACGTTCCACTTCGTCGTAGTCAATCAGCCCGGTGGCCGTGTCGATGCCGTACTGCACGGCGTTGTACAACTTGCCCGAAAAGCTCACGCTGGCGCCGTGGGTCAAATGGCCGCCATGGGCCAGGTTCATGCCCAGCACGGTGTCACCGGCATTGAGCAACGCCAAGTACACCGCAGCGTTAGCCTGGCTGCCCGAGTGCGGCTGCACGTTGGCGTAATCGGCGCCGAACAGTTGCTTGGCGCGGTCGATGGCCAACTGCTCGACTTTATCCACATGTTCGCAACCGCCGTAATAGCGCTTGCCGGGGTAGCCTTCGGCGTACTTGTTGGTCAGGCCGCTGCCCTGCGCTTGCATGACCCGCTGGCTGGTGTAGTTCTCGGAGGCAATCAGCTCGATGTGATCTTCCTGACGCTGCTCCTCAGCGTTGATCGCCGCCATCAAGGCATCGTCGTAACCCTGAATCTGATCCTGTTTGCTGAACATTGCGTTCTCCCAGCGCCAGCGCGCCATTCGTCTCGGTGAGGCTTATGCCCTTTGAGCCAGATGGTAGAGCCGGTACAGGCCGATCAAATGCCTGCGCGCGCCACGCAATGGCGCGTTTACGACATCACGCAAACGCAGAGTCTGTAGGAGCGAGCTTGCCTCGCGATCTTTTGATCGTTTAAAAGCTCGCGAGGCAAGCCCGCTCCTACAGGATGTGTGTGTCTGTGCACCCGCCGCGTTCTTGGATAAAGTGCAGCACACCCTTCGACACGGAACCGGGAAATGACTGATAAGAGCCAACAATTCGCCAGCGACAACTACTCCGGTATCTGCCCCGAAGTCTGGTCTGCCATGGAAAAAGCCAACCACGGCCATCAACGTTCTTACGGCGATGACGAGTGGACCCTGCGTGCGGCCAACGACTTCCGCACCTTGTTTGAAACCGACTGCGAAGTGTTCTTCGCCTTCAACGGCACGGCGGCCAACTCGCTGGCGTTGTCGTCGTTGTGCCAGAGCTTCCACAGCGTGATCTGCTCCGAAACCGCCCACGTCGAGACCGACGAATGCGGCGCCCCGGAGTTTTTTTCCAACGGCTCCAAACTGCTGCTGGCCCGCACAGAAAACGGCAAGATCACCCCGGAGTCGATCCGCGAGATCGCCCTCAAGCGCAAAGACATTCACTACCCAAAACCGCGCGTGGTGACCATCACCCAGGCCACTGAAGTGGGCACGGTGTACACCCCTGAAGAAATCCGCGCCATCAGCGCCACCTGTAAAGAGCTGGGCCTGCTGCTGCACATGGACGGCGCGCGCTTCTCCAACGCCTGTGCATTTTTGGGCTGCTCGCCGGCCGACCTGAGCTGGAAAGCCGGGGTAGACGTGCTGTGCTTTGGCGGTACGAAAAACGGCATGGCGGTGGGCGAAGCGATTTTGTTCTTCAACCACGACCTGGCGGTGGACTTTGACTACCGCTGCAAACAGGCCGGGCAACTGGCGTCGAAAATGCGCTTTTTGTCAGCACCGTGGGTGGGCTTGCTGGAAAACCAGGCCTGGCTCAAACACTCCCGCCACGCTAACCATTGCGCGCAATTGCTCAGCCAACTGGTCAGCGATATTCCAGGCGTTGAACTGATGTTCCCGGTGCAGGCCAACGGCGTGTTTTTGCAACTGTCGGAGCCAGCGGTGGTCGCATTGACCGCCAAGGGCTGGCGCTTCTACACCTTCATTGGCAAAGGCGGCGCCCGCTTCATGTGCTCGTGGGACACCGAAGAAGCACGGGTGCGGGAATTGGCGGCGGATATTCGAGAAGTAATGATGGCTCACTAAACATCACGCGACGTCCTGTTTTAAACCACTAAGGGAGCTACTTATGCTCCCTTTTTTTTCTGTCAATTATTTCAATTAATCTAACTTGCACCCATAAAACCTACATCTTCAACGCCTGAACAATAGTAAAACAAGTCAGTATTCTTACCTCTACAAACGACTTCCACTTATGGCTAATACACTCAAATAGCGTTTGACTAAGGCCATGCAAACCCCTGCTTGAGGGTCATCACCTAACTGACTGACAAAAGGTTAACACCATGAAACAAATGACACCCGATAGTGAATATATAAACCGCGAGCGTATTAATAAAACAGCCATTAATGAACCCCCACCCTTCTTCGAAGCCCTCAACAGTCCGGAGGCGCGATTATTCTTAACAGCCGAAGACATGAAGCTCATTAAAGAGTATGTTCACACCGCTAAAAAACTGCCTAAAACCCTGCCAGACATACATGAAAAACTTGGCAAACTTGAAACAGCCGAATTTAGCACCCTTGAGCTGTTAACCATTCATGAGAGCATTCACCGGCACGCGCTGCTCTGGCCCGATATAGAGACAGGATTATTTGCCTCGGGTGAGCGCCTGAAAGTGTTTTCATATAACCTGACCACCTTCATGACCCGCCTGTCTGACACCATTTCCCAAATGCCTATTGTTGAAAAGATTGAAAAGTTTGAGAGCACCTCAATCGAACATTTGCCGCCCATTCCCTTTGACCCCGTAGACGAAAAAGTCCATAAGACTCTCGGCAGTACATTTGACGACCTTAAAATAAGCATCGCAAAGGCATCCAGTGAGACCGACAACCTGCACAAAGAGATCACCTCGTTTAATAATAAACTTGCGCAACACTTGATTCCTCTTGTCGAACGCAGCATCAATACATTGAGTAAAGTGTCCAGCGCCGATCACGCCAATCGGTTAATGTTGCGCTTGAACGAAGCACGGGAAACACACAAACAAAAAAATAACGAAAAGACCAAACTCTTGGCGTTCGACATTAGCAAGATCGGACTGTCCGCTGCCAACCCACTTAGCCTCTTAATAAACTTTCTTAATGGCCCCGCTTTGTTAAGCCCTGAGCTGATAGACGTCATACACCACGTGGGGAAACTGAACCGGGAGATCACCCAACTCGAAAGCGAGCTCCTCGCCACCGAAGGTATTCCAAAGCTGGTTACGGAACACAGCCTGTCTCTGCGTACGTTGGAGACCGCCATGGGTAGCGCGGCAGAAGCCACCGAAAAGCTAAAAAAAGTATGGGCAACCATCATTGCCCATATCGAAACCTCAGCGACTGACTTCAAGCTGATTAAAACCGGTCAGGCATTAATCTCTTTTCAAGCCAATATCGATCGCACCATCGCGCCCTGGAAAGAAGTCAACCTGACCGTTAGCGCATTGCTGGATGTTTTATACACCGCCAATCAATCAAACCCTTAAGCAAGGATGTTTACTGTGACTGACTTCCCCTTAATCAATATTGCGCTTATCAAGAACAATAAAAAAAACATCAATGCCTTGGCAGGCCGTCTGGAACTTTCATTTAACAGCGCTCTGGGCTCAAAGGTCCAGCGCCTGGATAAAGCGATTAACGCAGCCCACGAGACACTGCTCACTCACACAGTGAAAATAGCCGTACGGTTAACCGACAAAAATTACATCCGTTTACGGCCAATGATCCTAGAGATAGAAAACAGCCCGTCACTGGGCGACGAACAAAAAAAACAATCGATCGCAGCACTGGAATACGATTACCTGACCAGCCAAAAAGAATCGCACCGTGTCATCGCCCAATTGCTCCTGGCCATGGAGAACACACAAAATGACCTCGATGATATCAAACTGTCTGAGCTGGACTTGCGCGTACCGCACTCGATGACCGAGGACATTAACACTAAGCTTGAAAATAACAAGTTACGCCAACAACAGCTGAACGTTGACTTGCAAACCCTGAGCACTGCCATTCATTTAATTGACGACAAAAATATTGCCGATTACCTGGCGGACTGGATCCCCAGCGAAGAAACCATTAACGCTGTCAGTTTTTCAGCGTCAAAAGTCGAAATCTTCAAACAAGCACTCATTCTGCTGAAAAAGTACTTGAGCTATATTTCCGAGCATTTGAACTATCTAAAAATGATCGAAGCCCGAAACGTATTAAGGCTTGAGATCCAGAAATGCCGAGACCGTGAATCCGTACTGATCGAGTTACAAAAAAAACACGCCGCCGTCACCCAGGCGCTGAATGAGGCCGAAACCTTAAACGTTTTAAAAAACGATTACCACACGCAAGCGACAAACGTTACCCGTCGGATAGAGCACTATATGGGCAAGGTTAACTTTGACGGCCCGTTATCATCCGACAACGTCGACGCTATTAAAGATGAAATGCAGCAACTCGAAGCGTTCTTGAAACCGCTCACGTCGATCAGGCTACCCAAATAAGCAAGGCCTGCTCAGGTTAATAGCGGACAAGGCAGCGTGTGCTGGTGCTACCTGCCTTGCCCGCCTCTGTGATGCGCGCCGACTCAGACTTGCCCGAGGGTTCGCTCAATCACATCGACCGTGGCGCTGACTTGCTCTTGATAACGGTCGAGTTCCTGTTTGTGGCTCAGTTGCAATTCAATCTGTTGTGAGCACAGATTCAACGCGGCCAAAACCAGCAATTTGTCCCCGATCAAGCTCGGGTACTTTCTTTTCGTTTCGGCCAGGGCAGCTTTCAACATGACCGTGGCGGCCAGCAGCGTTTGTTTCTCGCCTTCCGGTGCCTTGATCGTGTAGTCGTTCCCCAAAATCGAGACGACATTTACACCGTCTCTGTCCGCGCTCATGCGTTGACAGGGCTCACGCTCGCGCGCTCAACCAGGGCTTGAATGCGTGCAGCGGTAGCGCCTTGCTTCTCTTCGGCTTCCATCAGCGACAGTTGCAGGCTTTCGTTTTCATCTTTGGCCTGGGCCAGTTCAGCGTTCAGCTGAGTGTTGGCGTCCAGCAGTTCTTGTTTTTGCTGAACCAGGTCACTGACCAGTTGTTCCAGTTTGCTAAGGGATGACTCGATCATGGTGGTGTTCTCAAGCAGTTTTCAGAGGGCGCGTACGATAAAGAAAAGTCAGCCGCTAAGCTAGCGAAGACCTGCCTTTACGCGCCCTAAAGACTGCGGTTTGCAACCTTTGTTCCCGAGACGCCTGAATACACTGTAGGAGCGAGCTTGCCTCGCGAGCTTTTTTTAACGATCAAAAGATCGCGAGACAAGCTCGCTCCTACAGTCCCTTTCAGAATTCGATGCGCACATCGCCTTTCGGCACGCTGCAACACGACAAGATGTAGCCTTCTGCCACGTCATCGTCGGTGATGCCGCCGTTGTGTTCCATCTCTACTTCACCGCCCAATTTGAGCACTTTGCAGGTGCCGCAAATGCCCATGCCGCAGGCTTTGGGGATCATCAGGCCAAGCTTGGCTGCGGCTGCGTGCACGGTTTCAGCCGGGCCCACGCGAATGCTCTTGCCCGACGCGGTGAATTCCACCTGGTTGAGGTCGGCCACGTCCAGCTCCGGCGCATCGGCCGCTTGCTCGGCTTGTTCGATGGCGTCTGCCCGCACCTCGGGTGGCGTCGCACCAAACGACTCTTCGTGGTAACGGCTCATGTCAAAACCGTTGTTTTCCAGCAGGCGTTTCACCGCGTTCATATACGGCGTAGGCCCGCAGCAAAACACTTCGCGCTCCATAAAGTCGGGCGCCATCAGGTCGAGCATTTTGTGGTTCAAGTAACCGCGATACCCCGCCCACGGTTCACCCAGGCCATGCTTCTCGCAGATCAGGTGCAGGCTGAAGTTATCGATGCGCGACGCCATGTGTTCCAGCTCGCGGTGGTAAATGATGTCTTTGGGCGAACGGGCGCTGTGGATAAACACCATGTCGACATTGGCATTGGTGTCGTAAAACCAGCGCGCCATCGACATCACCGGGGTGATGCCCACGCCGCCGCTCAGGTACAGGACCTTCGGGCTGGGCGCGTCGATGGCGTTAAACAGCCCGACCGGGCCATGCACCGCCAGCTCCTGACCTTCTTGCAGGGTGTCGTGCAGCCAGTTAGACACACGCCCGCCCGGCACGCGCTTTATCGTCACCGAAAAACTGTACGGCACCGACGGTGAGCTAGAGATGGTGTACGAGCGCATCACCGGGTCGCCGTCGATCTCCAGTTCCAGGGTCACGAACTGCCCCGGCTTGAAAAAGAACAAAATCGGCTGATCCGCCATAAAGCAGAACGTGCGCACATCCCAGGTTTCCTGAATCACTTTGACGCAGCGCACGATGTGCCGGCCATTGGCCCAGGTTTGAGTGGTAACCGGATTCAGAAAGCTGTTGGACATACGCTTCTCCACGGCCGACTGTCGGCCTCTTGCTGGCGATTTTGCGCATGCCCTTGGGCGGCCATTTACCTATTCGCGACATTCACATACTTATCGCGACCAGCCGCTGAAAACAGCCCTTGCAGCGTCGGGAACAGATTGGGCCATGTCGCCCGCAGATATGGCGATCAGGCACTTCGAACGCACACTCAGCGCCACTGACAACAGTTATTGCTTTGCCTTGTGTCGCACCCCTGATCAGCCACTTTTAGGCCACGTCGAATGGCCATGAGGACTACAACGATGGACGTCACCGCAACCCTGAGCCTGGGCGATCCACTAGAACCTGCACGCAAGGCCACCGCCGAGATGTTGCAAAATCGCGAGCGGACGTTTTCGCTGCCGCAGCCGTTTTATAACGACGAGCGTCTGTTCGAAATCGACATGCAAGAGATCTTTCAAAAGGAATGGCTGATTGCGGGCATGACCTGCGAGATCCCGGCCAAGGGCAACTTCTTGACCCTGCAAGTGGGCAAGAACCCGATCATTGTGATCCGTGGCGCTGAAGGCCAGGTACATGCCTTCCATAACGTGTGTCGCCACCGCGGCTCGCGGCTGTGTACCAGCGAAAAAGGCAAAGTCGCCAAGCTGGTGTGCCACTACCACCAATGGACCTACGAGCTGGACGGGCGCCTGCTGTTTGCCGGCACCGAGATGGGCGCCGATTTCGACATGAAGCAGTACGGCCTCAAGCCGGTCAACGTGAAAACCGCAGGCGGCTACATCTTTATCAGCATGGCCGAGAACCCACCGGCGATTGACGAGTTCCTGGCCACGCTGAACCACTACATGGAACCCTACGACATGGAAAACACCAAGGTGGCGATCCAGACCACCCTGGTCGAAAAAGCCAACTGGAAGCTGGTGATTGAAAACAACCGCGAGTGCTACCACTGCGGCGGCTCGCACCCGGAGCTGTTGAAAACCTTGCTGGAATGGGACGACGTGACCGACCCGCGCGCCGACCAGGCGTTCAAGGACCACGTGGCCGCCTCTGCCGCAGCCTGGGACGCGGAGAAAATCCCCTATGCCCACGCCAGCTTCGGCCTGCGCAACCGCATCGTGCGCATGCCGCTGCTTAAAGGCACCGTATCGATGACCCTGGACGGCAAACAAGGCTGTGCAAAACTCATGGGCCGGATCAAAAACCCGGACCTGGGCTCGATGCGCATCCTGCACCTGCCGCACTCCTGGAACCACTGCATGGGCGACCACATTCTGGTGTTCACCGTGTGGCCGATCGGCCCGCAAGAAACCATCGTCACCACCAAATGGCTGGTGCACAAAGATGCGGTAGAAGGCGTGGACTACGACGTGGAGCGCATGCGTAAAGTCTGGGACGAAACCAACAACCAGGACCGTCGCCTGGCCGAAGAAAACCAGCGCGGCATCAACTCCACGGCGTACCAGCCGGGGCCGTACTCCAAGACCTACGAGTTTGGTGTGGTCAACTTTATCGACTGGTACAGCGACCGCCTGCTGAACAACCTGGGCGCAGCGCCAGCGGCCTACCTCAAAGGCGTCGTCACCCAGTGATATCAACCGTGTAGGAGCGAGCTTGCCTCGCGATCTTTTGATCGTTTAAAAGCTCGCGAGACAAGCTCGCTCCTACAGGGGCTTACGCTCCAGAAACATCAAATACGCCTCGCCTGTCACCCCGATCATCGGGTGCGGGACGACGGTGCAGGTTTTAACAATCGTAAACCCATGACGCTCATAAAACCGGCGAGCGCCGGTGTTGGCGGCGTAGTCGATCAGGCTCAAGCCCTTGAGCCCCAACTCATCACAACGCTGGTGCGCGTACTTAAGAAACTCCTGGCCCAGGCCCAGGCCGCGCCACCCTTCATGCAAGGCCAGGCTGGAGATATACAGCGTGTCCGGGACCTCCATGTCGGCATACGGCGCCAGCACCGGGTCGGTCACCGGCTCAGGGTTCGGGTCTTCGCGCATCACGTAGCTGTGCATCATGCCAATCACGCGGCCTTCGGCCTCGGCAATCAGGCAGTTCTCATACGAGAAATTCACCCCTTCACGGGCATAGCGACGCTCGCCCACGTCCAGCAGCGCCTCGCCCGGTTGTGCGATGAGGCTCCAGATGTAATCGGCGCCCCCCTCAGATGAAATTTGAAACAGGCGTGCGATGTCGCGCGCATCCGTTTGCAACGCTGGACGAAACAAAATAGGCATACGCGTTACTCCACAGGCTTAAGGCGCTCTTTTTAACGCAGCCCACGGCGCGTGCGCCGGGGAGGTTTATAACCAGTTGTTACTATGCACAGCTCATTTTTTGATCAACACGCCCCAGGCCACGCTTTCAAAGGCGCGCAGCCCTTCACCAACATCTTATCCACAGCCACACCCACAGCAATTGTGGGGAAGTGGGTAAGTTATCCTTAAAAAGGCGATTGGCTATTTTTTGATCAAAATCGTGTAAGCCACGGTTTATATGGGCTGTAGCTAACCGCGAACACGTTATCCACATAACCGCCAACAGAGAATGTGTGCAACTTATGCACAGCCCTGTCCGACTGTGGAAAACCCCTTAAAGGCGCCATTGCTCAAGGGTTTAACGGCTGCGCGGTGGATAACAACGGTAATTGGGTGTTTTTTGATCAGATGCTTGAAAGCCTTGATCTGTATGGCGCTTAGCCGATAGCAAACAACTTATCCACATAAGCGCTAACAGACTTTGTGGGCAACTCAGCGCACCACGCCTTCTTCGATGAGTAACTTTAAAATCGCCTGTGCGCCCTCTTCGGCGCTCACGCCTTTGAGCACTTGCCCCGAACCACCGGCCGCCTTGGCTGTGGCGGCCTTCATGCGGTCAGCGCCGCTTTTGGCCTTGATCACCTTCAAACGCTTGGGGCGCGGTTTGGCGGTCTGGAAAAGCCCGCGTGTGGATAACTCGTCCTCCACCACTTCGACCTCCTGGGCGCCGATCTGCCCCCGTGTGGCCGGGCCATAGGCGCTCTGCCGGGCTTTAGGCGCGGCGTTATCCACAGTGGCCATAAACGGCAGGCGCACCTTGAGCCGACGCCGCTGGCCACGGGGCAGCGCTTGCAGCACCGTCGCCACACCGTTGTGGATAGATTCGATCTGCGCCACGCCCACCAGCAGCGGCCAGCCCAATTGCTCGGCCAGCAGGTACGGGAGCATGCCCGACCCTTCGCCCGTTTCGGCCTGGCTGCCGGCCAGCACCAGTTGAACCCCGGACTCACGCAAGTAATCGCGCAGCACCGGCACCGCGTCGGCATGCTCGGGTTGTTCAAGAACATGCAGTTCGTCCAGGCCCATGCCCAGGTAAGCGCGCAGCGCAGGCTCGTGAGGGTTACCGGCGTGCAGCACATGCAGGTTATCCCCAGCCAGTTGCAGGCCCAGCTCAACAGCGCGGGCATCGTGCTCGGCACGCCGGGCCCGCCCGGAAGCGGGGTGAGCGCCGATTGAAACCAGTGCGACAGTGTCGATGCTCATACATAACTCTCCAAAACACACAAAACCTGTAGGAGCGAGCTTGTCTCGCGATCTTTTGATCGTTTAAAAGATCGCGAGGCAAGCTCGCTCCTACATGGGGTCAGGCGGCGCTTTGCTTAGCGCCATGGCGCCACTGTTCAACCGCCGCGATCAACGCTTGCAGCACCGCCGTGCCGTCGCCGATCACGGAGAGGTCAGCGCGCTTGATCATGTCGCAGCCGGGGTCGAGGTTGATCGCCACCACTTTGTCGCACGCGCCAATGCCTTGCAGGTGCTGGATCGCGCCGCTGATGCCGACCGCCACATACACCCGCGCCGTGACCCACGTACCGCTGGCGCCCACTTGGCGCTCGCGGCCCATAAAGCCGTCGTCTACAGCCACCCGCGATGCGCCTTCGGTGGCGCCCAGGGCCGAAGCCGTCTTGTGGAAAAGTGTCCAGTCCTTCACGCCGTTGCCACCACTGAGGATAAATTCCGCCTCGGCCATGGGAATCGCCGCCGGGTCCACCTCCACCGCGCCCACATCTTCGATGCGAGGCAAGCACGGCACCACCGCTGTGGATAACTCCACCGCCAGGGCCTCGTGGCGGGTTTCACTCACCGGCTCAGCGCATTCGGCGGCCGCGAGGATCAGGCGCGGCACGGCTTGCGCCACGTCTTCGAGCCCGGCCCCGGCGCGGCCCACACATTGGCCGTCCTTGATTTGCCACACGCGGGTCGCCGGGCGTTCGCCCAGGCTGGCCGCCAAACGCCGCCCCAGTTCACCGCCCCCCGAGCGGCTGTCGGGCAGCAGCCAATGCTGGGGCGCGAATTGGTTATCCACAGCCCGCAAGCTCAACACCTGTTGCTCCGGTGCATAACCTTGGCTGTCGAGTTGTAACAAGCGGTCGACACCGGCCGTGGCAAACGCGGTTTCTTTGGAGTCACCGAACACCACCGCCAGCACCGCGCCGTCTGCACCCGCCAGTTGGTGGGCAAGCCCGAGCAGGTCGCGGTCATGGCTGCTCAAGCGGCCACCGACCATGTCCGGCACCACGGCGATGTAAAACGCCGGGGCGGGCACTTGATGCAACGGCAATTGCACCTCAACCCGGGCTGTGCGCTTGCTCGCGCCGCCCTGCTGCACGCCGCTGCGGTCGATGCGCTTGATGCCGTTGGGGCCGATAAAACCCACCCCGTGGACGTTTTTGCGCAGGACACCGTTAGGCCCCATCCAGCTTTGCTGCGCTGGCTGCAGAGCTGCGTGCAACGGGTGCAAGCGGTTACGGGCGATCCACTCGGCACGCGGGTCGCGGCGAATAATGTCACTCATGCGATCACCTCTTCGGGAGCACGCTGGGTGGCTTTGACCGGCGCTGCGGGTTCAACCAGCGCATCGGCCACCAGTTCAGCAATGTCTTTGATCAACGGCCGTGGCTCAACCACGCCTTCAAGCATGGCGGTGCACTGCGGGCAGCCCACGGCCACGCGCTCGGCGCCGGTTTCGCGAATGTCGTCCATGCGCATGTCGGGGATACGCTGCTTGCCGGGGATGTCGGTAATCGGCGCGCCGCCGCCACCGCCGCAGCACCGTGAGCGAAAGCCCGAACGCTGCATCTCTTTGACTTCAATGCCCAGCGCCCGCAGCACTGCACGCGGCGCCTCGTATTCACCGTTGTAGCGGCCCAAATAGCACGGGTCGTGATACGTCACGCTGCCACCGGTATCGGCGCTCACGTTCAATTGTCCGGCGGCCAGCAACTCGGCCATGTAAGTGCTGTGATGCTGCACCAGGTACTCGCCACCAAAGGCTGGGTACTCGTTTTTCAGCACATGAAAACTGTGCGGGTCGCAGGTAACGATGCGCTTGAAGCGGTACTGGGCCAGGGTCTGAATATTGCGCCTGGCCAGCGCCTGAAACGTTGCTTCATCGCCCAAACGCCGGGCCACGTCGCCGCTGTCGCGCTCCTCCAGGCCGAGCACGGCAAAGCTGACCTTGGCCGCTTTCAGCACTTTGACGAAGGCGCGCAAGGTGCGCTGGTTGCGCATGTCGAACGCGCCGTCACCGACCCAGAACAGCACGTCGACCGATGGCGTGTCGCGCATCACGTCGAGGTTCAAATCAGCGGCCCAGTTCATCCGCCCACCGGGTGCAAAACCGCCGGGGTTGTCGGTAGCGATCAGGTTGTCGAGCACCTGCGCCCCATTGTTCGGCGTCGCGCCTTTTTCCAGGGTGAGGAAGCGGCGCATGTCGACGATGGCGTCTACGTGCTCGATCATCATCGGGCACTCTTCCACGCAGGCGCGGCAGGTGGTGCACGACCACAGCGTTTCAGCGTCGACCAAACCATTGACGATCGGCTGATGCGGGTTGCCGCCGTGCTCGCCAATCGGCTTGCCGGGGTACGGGCTGCCAGCGAAGTGCGCGTCGGTGCCACCGGCCAGGCCCACGACCATGTCTTGAATAAGTTTTTTCGGGTTCAGCGGTTGCCCTGCGGCAAACGCCGGGCACGCCGCTTCGCACTTGCCGCACTGCACGCAGGCGTCGAAACCAAGCAGTTGGTTCCAGGTGAAATCCTTGGGTTTTTCTACGCCCAACGGCGCGCTGCGATCCGTCAGGTCGAGGGCTTTGAGGCCGGTAGAACGGCCGCCCCCAAAGCGCTCGGCGCGGCGGTGCCAGGCCAGGTGCAGCGCCCCGGCGAAGGCGTGCTTCATGGGCCCGCCCCAGGTCATGCCCAAAAACAATTCACACACGCCCCACGCCACGCCCACTGCCAGCAATGCCGCGAGGAACCAGCCGCCAAAGCCTTCGGGCAGCACCCCGGCGACCGGCAAGGTGAGGATAAAAAAGCTCGCTGAAAACGCCAGCAGGCTTTTCGGCAGGCGCATCCACGGGCCCTTGGACAAGCGGCTCGGCGGGTTGAGGCGGCGTTTAAACACAAACAGCGCGCCGATAAACATCAGCGCCGTGGCGAACAGCAAGGCGTAACCGAGGATCTGGTTATGCACGCCAAAGCCGTGCACCACAATCGCCAGCACCGCCGCCAGAACAAACCCGCCCGCCGTGGCCACGTGAGTGTTGGCCATGTATTTATCGCGTGCCACCACGTGGTGCAGATCGACCATGTAGCGACGCGGCATGGCCAGCAGGCCGCCGAGCAGATCGACCTTCGACGCACGGCCACGACGCCACATAGCCATGCGCCGCACCGCGCCCAGAATGGCGAGCGCGAGGGCGGCGAATAACAGGATGGGGAGGATGATAGTCAACATGATGAAGCTCCCGGGTCTCACACGATCCCTGTAGGAGCGAGCTTGTCTCGCGATCTTTTCAACGATCAAAAGATCGCGAGGCAAGCTCGCTCCTACAGAGGTATGGGGCGCTGCTTAGAAATCCTTGCACAACCGCAGGGCGTCATAGATGGCGGCATGCACGTTGCGCTGCGCCACACAGTCACCGAGGCGGAACAACAAGTAGCCGTCACCCGCTTCGCTCAGGCACGGTTGCGGCTGGATCGCGAACAGCGCTTCAACGTCGATCTGGCCCTTGTTGCGCGAGTCGGGTTTGAGCGCGTAATACAGCTCTTCGTCCGGGCGCACGCCGTTTTCAATCACCACCTGGTCCACCACGCGCTCTTCCTTGGCGCCGGTGTATTCGTTCTCCAGCACGGCAATCACCTTGTCGCCTTCGCGGTACACGCGCTCCAGCATCATGTCGCCGGTCATGATCACTTCTTTGGGGTACAGGCTGCGGTAGTAGGTCGGGAACGACGTGCCGCCCACCGCCACACCGGGCTTGGTGTCGTCGGTGACGATCTCGACCTGCGAGCCTTTGTCGGCCATAAAGTCGGCCACGGACATGCCGGTGAACTCGCAAATGGTGTCGTACACCAGCACGTTTTTACCCGGCGCCACTTTGCCGTCGAGCACGTCCCAGCTGCTCACCGACAAGCCCTCAGCGGCGCCCCAATGTTCGTTTTGTTCCACAAACGAATGCCCGCCCACCGCCAGCACCACGATGTCTGGGCGCAGGTCGAGAATGGTCGCCACATCGGCCGCCGTGCCCAAGCGCAAGTCGACGTTCAAGCGCGCCAGTTCCAGCTGGAACCAACGGGTGATACCGGCCATCTGGTCACGTTGCGGGGCTTTGGCGGCGATGCTGATTTGCCCGCCAATGGCCTCGTTTTTCTCGAACAGGGTCACGTCGTGCCCGCGCTCGGCGGCCACGCGGGCGGCTTCCATCCCGGCCGGACCTGCGCCGACCACCACCACTTTGCGCTTGGGCCCGGTGGTTTTCTGGATGATGTGCGGTACGCCCATGTATTCACGGGAGGTAGCAGCGTTCTGAATGCACAGCACGTCCAGCCCTTGGTACTGGCGGTCGATGCAATAGTTGGCGCCCACGCATTGCTTGATCTGGTCGACCTGGCCCATTTTGATTTTGGCGATCAGGTGCGGGTCGGCGATGTGGGCACGGGTCATGCCCACCATGTCGACGTAGCCCCCCTCCAGAATCCGTGTGGCCTGGTTGGGGTCTTTGATGTTTTGTGCATGCAGCACCGGCGCCTTGACCACTTCCTTGATGCCCGCCGCCAGGTGCAAAAACGGCTCCGGCGGGAAGCTCATGTTAGGGATCACGTTGGCCAGGGTGTTGTGGGTGTCACAGCCCGAGCCGACCACGCCGATAAAGTCGAGCATGCCGGTGTCGTCGTAGTACTTGGCGATTTGTTTCATGTCCTCGTGGCTCAAGCCATCGGGGTGGAATTCGTCGCCGCACAGGCGGATGCCCACGCAGAAATCCGGGCCCACTTCGGCACGCACGGCCTTGAGCACTTCCAGCCCGAAGCGCATGCGATTTTCAAAACTGCCGCCCCATTCATCGGTGCGCTTGTTTACCCGTGGGCTCCAGAACTGGTCGATCATGTGCTGGTGCACCGCCGACAGTTCCACGCCATCGAGCCCGCCTTTTTTGGCCCGACCCGCCGCGCTGGCGTAGTTGCCGATGATGCGCCAGATCTCTTCCGGCTCGATGGTTTTGCAGGTGGCACGGTGCACCGGCTCACGCACGCCGGACGGCGACATCAAGGTCGGCCAGTTAAAACCGTCCCAGCGCGAGCGACGGCCCATGTGGGTAATCTGGATCATGATTTTGGCGCCGTGCTTGTGCATGGCGTCGGCCAGGTTTTGAAAATGCGGGATGATGCGGTCGGTGCTCAGGTTGACCGAACTCCACCACTCCTGCGGGCTGTCGATGGCCACCACGGACGAGCCGCCACAAATCGCCAGGCCGATGCCGCCCTTGGCTTTTTCTTCGTAGTACTGCACGTAGCGCGCCGTGGTCATGCCGCCGTCCGTGGCATACACCTCGGCGTGTGCGGTGCTCAGCACGCGGTTGCGAATGGTCAGTTTGCCGATTTGAATCGGCTCAAACATTGCTTCGAACGCCATATCCCGATCCTCGATTTACAGCGGCTTGACGATAAACAGACCGTGGTCGTGGCCTTCTTCGGATCCGCTGTAGACCTGTTCGGCCACGGTGCGAATCTGGCTGCCGCGCGCTTGCAGAATCTGGTCCATGGCCCCGGCAAACCAGCCGGTGAACATGTAGTCGACCTTGCGCCCGACCTTGCCGTACACGTACACGAAACAGGAGTGTTCGAGCTTGATGGTGGCGGTGCCTTTGTCCAGGTCGATGTCTTCAATGGTGAACAAGCCCCAGCCACGTTGCGACAGGCGCTTCATGTAATGCTCGAACACCGCCACGCCTTCCAGGCCATGGCATTCGGCTTCTTTTTCGCACCAGTGCCAGGCCGATTTGTAGCCCGCCTTGTAGAGGATCTCGGCATAGGCGTCAGCGCCCAGCACCTCTTCGATGCCCATGTGGTTGTTGACGAAAAAGTGCCGTGGCACGTAGAGCATCGGCAGCGCGTCAGAGGTCCAGACGCCGGTCTCGCTGTCGACTTCGATGGGTAATTGCGGGGCGATTTTAGCCATGGAATAAAACTCCAAAATTCGATGCATTAGCCTGGATCCCTGTAGTCGCTGCCGAAGGCTGCGATAAGGGCCGAAGGACCTTCAAAATCTTAGGGTCGCTGCGCAACCCATCGCAGCCTGCGGCAGCGACTACAGGATGAGATGCGTCACTCGCCCCAGACGTCTTTGAGGACGTTGACCCAGTTTTCACCCATGATCTTGCGCACCACGCGTTCGCTGTGGCCGCGCTTGAGCAGGGTTTCGGTGAGGTTGGGGAACTCGCCCACGGTGCGGATGCCCAGCGGGTTGATGATCTTGCCGAAGCTGGTCAGACGCCGTGCGTAGCCTTTGTCGTGGGTCAGCATTTCGAAGAAATCCTGGCCGTGGCCCTGGGTGAAGTCGGTGCCGATGCCGATGGCGTCTTCGCCCACGATGTTCATGGTGTATTCGATGGCTTCGGCGTAGTCGTCGACGGTCGACTCAATGCCCTTGGCCAGAAACGGCGCGAACATGGTCACGCCGACAAAGCCACCGTGGTCGGCAATAAACTTGAGTTCAGCGTCGGATTTATTGCGCGGGTGTTCTTTGAGCCCGGACGGCAAACAGTGCGAGTAGCAGACCGGTTTTTTCGATTCGAGGATGACCTCTTCGCTGGTTTTGGAACCCACGTGCGACAGGTCACACATGATGCCCACGCGGTTCATTTCAGCGACCACTTCGCGGCCGAAACCCGACAGCCCGCCATCGCGTTCATAGCAGCCGGTGCCCACCAGGTTTTGCGTGTTGTAGCACATCTGCACCACGCCCACGCCGAGCTGTTTGAAGATCTCGATGTAGCCCAGTTGATCTTCAAACGCATGGGCATTCTGGAAGCCAAAAATGATCCCGGTTTTGCCCAGAGACTTGGCGCGGCGGATGTCGGCCGTGGTTTTGACCGGGATCACCAGGTCGCTGTTTTCGCGAATAAGGGTTTGGCTGGCGACAATGTTATTGATTGTGGCCTGAAAGCCCTCCCACACCGACACCGTGCAGTTGGCGGCCGTGAGCCCGCCTTTGCGCATGTCTTCAAACAACTCGCGGTTCCATTTGGCAATGATCAGCCCGTCGATAACGATGCTGTCTGCGTGCAACTCGGCTGGGCTCATCAGGCGTCCCCTTATAGGCGTTTGCTGCGCCGAATCGTCTGCCGGCGCTTTGGGGCCAGCATAGGCTTGGGGGTAAAAACAGCCGGGTGCAAAAGCGACAACGCGATTGCCGAAAGCGTCAATGCGCGACAAAGCGCTAGCGACCACAACGCCAGCCGATGCGCCGGTGACTGTCTTTTGCGCGGCGCTTAAGCCAGAATCCGCCTCAACTATGGATTAGGAAGCCGCAATGAAATCGATTCTCCTGGCCTTGGCGTTGATCACCAGTGGCGCAGCTGCAGCCGATGATGCCGACCACAACCCGTGTGATGCCGTCGAAAACGACCAGCAAACGCTGGCGTGCTCGGTGTTTAGCCGCAATACCGCCGAACAGTTGTTGGCTGAAAACTTTGAGGCCCTGCAAGCGCGCATCAACGCGCTGTACGGCGCCAATGCGACGCAGCTCAACAACATCACCAGCAAAATCAAAACCGCGCAGACCCTGTGGGTGCACCAGCGCGATGCCGATTGCGCGATTGTGGTGTTCCCGGCCAAAGCCGGCACCGAGGCGTTCAACATTGCCCAAAACGACTGCATTGCGGCAGTCAGCGATGACCGCTCGGAGTTTCTGGAATCGATTGGTCAGGAATGACCCATGAGGCGCGTATGACTATTTGCGGGATTGAAATCAAAGGCAGTGAAGCCATTTTTGCCCTGGCCACCCAGGGCGCTGGCGGCCTTGAGCACGTGGCCATCAGCACCAAAAAAATTGCCCTGGACGACGATGAAAACGCCGCCAGCGTCAAAGCCTTCGCCGCCCAACTGGCCGACTGTGTGAAGGCCAACGCCATCACCCGCATCGCGATCAAAAAGCGCAGCAAAAAAGGCGAGTTTGCCGGTGGCCCCACCACCTTCAAAATCGAAGGCATCCTGCAATTGCTGGAGGGTTGCGAGGTGCAGTTACTGTCGCCGCAAACCCTTAACGCGCAATTTAAAAAGCACGCGTATGAGCTGCCAGCCTCGCTTAACAAATACCAGCACGACGCCTACAAAACCGCCTGCGCAGCACTGCTCAAGGGCTGAACGCCCGGCACAAAAAAGCCCCGAAACTGCCGTTACAGTGCCGGGGCCAAGGGTGTAAGTGCCGTGACGGTGACCAAACCTCAGGCAGTGTTACTGAGCCCAGTCTGCCCGGCCCCGCGCCTTGACACTTAGCCAAAAACGACCTGTTCTTAGGCATACCAGACATCGCGCCAAACCTCGCTTGCCCGTTCGTTGAAGCCCTACCAGAATCAAGCTTCGATCGCCTCTCTGTGAAAGGATAAAAAGCATGATGCACGCAGACTTGATTGATGAGCAGGACCTGCTGGGCCAACTGCGCTCGCTGGGCTTTGACGTGTCGGGTAACGCCGAGCAAGCCTGCTCGGCGGTGGTGTGCGGCCTGAACGAGACCAACGCGCGCGAACTTAAGGGCCTGGTAGAAAAGCTCTACACCGGCAGCGCAACCATCTTGCCCGCCGTGCGCCAGGCCATCGACCAGCAATTGCTGCCGGGGCTGGTGCAATACAAGCAAAGCCGGGGGTGAGCGTAACCCCCTGTAGGAGCGAGCTTGCCTCGCGATCTTTTGAACCGTTAAAAGATCGCGAGGCAAGCTCGCTCCTACAGAGGCTTTGACTACACCCTCACACTGGCAAACGTCGACTCGTGCCGCGCCTGATGCAGCGACGCCATCGGCCCGGCCAGCGGGCTCAGCAGCAGGGACTGCGGGATCGGCACCAAGGTGGTTTGCTGCGCAGTATTGGAGCCCACGCGCTCATCACGCGGCGGGATGCCAAAGTACTCGCGGTAACACTTGGAGAAATGCGGCGTCGAGACAAACCCGCACACCGCCGCCACTTCGATAATCGACATCGGCGTTTGTTTGAGCAACTGGCGCGCACGCACCAGGCGCAGCTTGAGGTAGTAGCGCGACGGCGAGCAGTGCAAGTACTTCTGGAACAGCCGCTCCAGCTGGCGACGCGACACGGTCACGTACACCGCCAGCTCATCGAGGTCGATGGGCTCCTCAAGGTTGGCTTCCATCAGCGCAACGATTTCCTGCAACTTCGGCTGGTTGGTGCCCAGCATGTGCTTGAGCGGCACGCGCTGGTGGTCCTGTTCGTTACGAATGCGCTCGTACACAAACATTTCCGAAATGGCGGCCGACAATTCGCGGCCATGATCACGGCTGATTAAATGCAGCATCATGTCCATCGGCGCCGTGCCACCCGAGCTGGTAGAGCGGCTGCGATCCAGGGTAAACAAACGGGTGCTCATGGACACCCGCGGGAAGGCTTCTTGCATCGAGGCCAGACATTCCCAATGCACGCTGCAATCAAAACCGTCCAGCAGCCCGGCATACGCCAGCGCCCAACTGCCGGTGCACACCGCACCCAAACGGCGCGATTGGCGCGCCTGGCTTTGCAGCCATGACACGTGTTCGCGGGTCACAGTGCGTTGAATGCCGATACCGCCGCACACAATCACCATGTCCAGCGCCGGCGCCTTGTGCATGCTGGCGTCGGGGGTAATTTGCAAACCATCGCTGGCCCACACCTGGCTACCGTCAGCGCTTAAGGTGCTCCAGCGATACAACTCGCGGCCCGACAACTGATTGGCCATGCGCAGGGGCTCAATCGCAGACGCCAAAGAAATAAGTGTGAAATTGTCCAGCAGCAGAAAGCCGATGGATTGAGGCGTACGGTTCTGGGGTTGGGCCCCGGAGTTGAACGACGTCATGCGGTATCTCCTCACACAAAGCGGGTGATGGCCCCAGGCGCAGGCTCTTGTTATGACCCACCGTTTACGGGGGCTTTGCCATGACAATGCAAATGCCGCGCCTAAACTTGAATAGGTATTCAATAAAATCTGAAAACGACGTCGCAATGCGTCTAGGAGGGAGGTGCCGAACACGGCTCTAAACACCGTCTAAACAGACGTAGCGCAGGGCGCAGAGCCGTGTTGAGCAAATCGGTAGCACTTGTGGGAAACACGTAGGAACGCACCGTGTCACCAAAGGTGCAGGTGGGGATGTGCGCTGAAAGGGGGCGCGGTGCGCTTAAAAAGCGCGCTAAACAGAAAGCGCTAGACGTCGCCCACCCGACAGTAAAATCAAGTCTTCATCTTACCGAGGGAGTAAACACTCGGCTCCGATACCCTGGAAATGCACTCTCGTTACTTTCAAACTGTTCTGCACTTTTCAGAGCAGTATATTTTTTTTCTACTCTGACTCTGTCACGAATATTCAAAATTATCTCTTTGCTATGGAAAGCCTCCATTATTTGTTTAGGTCCAAATGTTGCCGCCAACTTCACTTCCATGCCTTTAACACTCTGCTGAGTAATATCCGCATAAGCCTGAGCTAAAGATCCGGCATCCCCCGCGCCCGAATAACATGACCAAATTCTGGATGTCGTATGTTCGTTATATCCCTTTTTCTTAACAAGCCGAGCCAAATAAGAAGCGGTTAGCCCTTGCCCTGCATCATTGACGATATATCCAACATTACCGTGGCCATGCAACGTCAATCTCAGCTCACCCGTGGCCCTGCGGTCATAAGCAGCAAAAATACCAGGCTCCAACTCTGAAATTCGAAAGAACTCTACAGTCTCTTTATTCACTGCTGCCCCAAAACGAGCTGCATATTTAGCCGAGGACTTTGAGCTGCGCTTAGATAGCAACCATGAGAAAAAGCCCGCACTGCTTGCTGCCCCCTTACCGCTCAAGAAAAAAACAGCATGCCCACTGTCATCACGTCTATTTATCGAATCCCCACCACAATACCCATAACAATTAATTCCACCATTCCCAAACGGGCTCCAACTGTCCGGGCTGTTAAAACGCATCAACACCGGGTTAAACGCCCGATAGCCATTGCCCAACAAATAATGCCCCGTCACCGGGTCAGCCCGTTCGCCATTAAAGCCCAGCACACTGGCCACGCCGCTTTCAGCCGGGCGATGGCCATACACGTTGTAAGCCATGGATTGGGTTTTATCGGGGTTAACCGTGTGCAATACCGAGCGTTGCAAGTCGGTGGCCAGCAGGTTGCTGCCACCCGCCCCGCCCTCGGCCAACACGTGATCGCCCACCTGAAACACACTGCGCTGCACCGCGCCCTGGATTTCGGTGGTCATGCGCGAGCTGTTGTAAAAGCGCCGAATGCCCGCCGTCTGGATCAAGCGGTCCAGTGGGTCGTAGGCATAGAGGACTGTGGGCATGTGTGTACGCTCGCCGTGTACAGGGACTTGCGCTCAGCTTGCACCGGCGCTGCACGGCTGCCTACTGGCAGATCTGCTAGGTACAGCCCTTGTAGGAGCGAGCTTGCCTCGCGATCTTTTGATCGTTAAAAGATCGCGAGGCAAGCTCGCTCCTACAGGCTCAACCACGCGTGTTGGAACCGTGAAAATCAGCCGTTTCGTACGACGTTTCGCTTTCAATCCAAGGACACTTCCGAGAAAATCCCGTTCGCTTGCGTCCACTCCATTCGGGGCATAGTCTCGGCCATCGCTGCAAAAAACAGCGGTCGGGTTTAGTAGCCCAGTTTGTGAGCAAGGCGCAAGGCGCCACCTGAGTGAGGCTTTTTTCGGCCGCAGCTTTATGGTGGCCGTGCGCAGGGCACCTTAGGGTGCGCCGGTTTCCAAGCTCACCGGTCTACTAACCTGCGTACGGCTGCCACCCACTCGTTTAGTAGCGGCAGGTGTCAGTTCCCTTAACGAGGTTGGAGCTGTAACCATGAAAAAACTGACACCCGATCCACCTGCCACATCCCCCGATGCCGTTGAGCGCACGTCACAGTTACTGGACCGTGCGGCGGCCGATCGCGCTCTTGATTACTACCTGCACAACCATAAGCCTCCACGGCACATGGATCAGGCCATGTATGCCATACCCGGCAGCGTCAATTTAGAAGCGGCTTTGGCCCAGGCGTCAGACTTGTTGCGCTGTATGGTTGCTTCGGCGAGTGAGGCGGGGAATGGTTTGAGCGGCAATCAGCGCGATGTGGTGCTATCCATAGGGCACTTGGCGGAGCTGGCCAAGACCTTTGTCGATACCTCGCTGGACCGTCTGGTCACGCACTAAGCAGCACGCGCCTGAGTGCAAGCAGGCGCGTTAAAAGCACTGCGTATTGCATTGAAATCGGGCTTATCCGGGTGTAAAAGTTACTGGCCTATAGTAATCACTGGATAACCCTTGCCTGATAAGAGCTGCTCTATCTGAAACCATTGAACTCACGCGTACATAGCGAGCCATTGGATCGGCTGCGGTACTATCAACAACATCCAACAGGTAACTTGAAGGCCTGCGCTGTACCTCCCCCTTGTAACCCGTTACGGGTACATTCAAATAATCAGAGAGTTCTTGAGCAAAAGATTTTCCCGTATAGCTGGCCACATCTGCAGAATGACACATTATTAAATTGACCTCTTTGGCCTTCTTCATAAGCCCATTTGACACTAGCGCTTTACCCAGCTCTTCTGCTGTAAACGCTTGGCCACTAGAAGCAATAACGCCTACCTGTTTACCACCGTGTTCATAAAAACCACCATGCCCCACTACCTCAAGCCTCGAGAATTTATGATCACTGGCTACTGTTCGGCCCACATAAATATTCGGCATTAACACTTTAAAATCCATCATTAACTGGCTCTCCAGGTCGATTGAGTTACGTCTGGCAATTACGGGAGCCGCCTGTACTGCGAGAAATCTTTTACTACCTGACTTAAACAACCAATTTTTCAACGCACGCCAAAAATGCCCGCTGGGATCAATCCGATTAACCGGATCGCCCCCCGCATACCCATAACTATTAATCCCGCCCCGCCCAAACGGGCTAAAACTGTCCGGGCTGTTAAAACGCATCAACACCGGGTTAAACGCCCGATAGCCATTGCCCAACAAATAATGCCCCGTCACCGGGTCAGCCCGTTCGCCATTAAAGCCCAGCACACTGGCCACGCCGCTTTCAGCCGGGCGATGGCCATACACGTTGTAAGCCATGGGTTGGGTTTTATCGGGGTTAACCGTGTGCAACACCGAGCGTTGCAGGTCGGTGGCCAGCAGGTTGCTGCCACCCGCCCCGCCCTCGGCCAACACGTGATCGCCCACCTGAAACACACTGCGCTGCACTGTGCCCTCAATTTCGGTGGTCATGCGCGAGCCGTTGTAAAAGCGCCGAATGCCCGCCGTCTGGATCAAACGATCCAGTGGGTCGTAGGCATAGATGACTGTGGGCATGGATGTGCGCTCGCCGTATAAGGTAGTTGACTCAATACCTAAGACCACCTACTGGTAAATATTTAAGCAACTTTAAATTCAACCACTCTCGCGCATTAGAACTGACCAAGACACACGTCGACACCTGTAAAAATCTGAATCCGCGCCATTCACACTGACTACAGTGAGCTTACAAATTTAACTTTTCCGGATTCCTGCCTAACAGCATTGAGTCGAGCCATTACTGTTTCTCCAAACGATGATATTCCAGAGGCAGGTGCCGAAGAAGGAAGAACTCCATCCACTTGACCAGACCTTACCGAAATGGGTAGGGCGACCGTTGATGCATCCAGACCAGGTTCCACTACTTGTTTGAGAGCCGCATAACGCGCATCCGAAACGCCTTGAATTAAATGGTTCATATGGGATGAAGTGCTCGCAAGGCTCACCATATCCGAGGAAGGAAGATACGATGTAACTTTGAATAAAAGTTCTGGAGGGAGATGATTTAAAAAAGGCGTCGTCGTGTCCACGCGCTGAGCGTAGCCGGGGGCTTTAAGCGATTTTTTTATCACCTTTTCTGAAGTGTCGAGCACAGGAGAACTGATCGCCTGCACACGCCCTCTAGCGCTTATAACCCCCCCTAATATACTGTCATCAAACGATTTTAATGCTGTGACAAAAGCTTTAATAACATGCCCTGTTTTATCTCCATTATTTATTGGATCGCCTAACACATACGCATAACTATTAAACCCGCCTTTCCCAAACGGGCTCCAACTGTCCGGGCTGTTAAAACGCATCAATACCGGGTTAAACGCCCGGTAGCCATTGCCCAACAAATAATGCCCCGTCACCGGGTCAGCCCGTTCGCCATTAAAGCCCAGCACACTGGCCAGGCCGCTTTCAGCCGGGCGATGGCCATACACGCTGTAAGCAATGGGTTGGGTTTTATCGGGGTTAACCGTGTGCAACACCGAGCGTTGCAGGTCGGTGGCCAGCAGGTTGCTGCCACCCGCCCCGCCCTCGGCCAACACGTGATCGCCCACCTGAAACACACTGCGCTGCGCTGTGCCCTGGATTTCGGTGGTCATGCGCGAGCTGTTGTAAAAGCGCCGAATGCCCGCCGTCTGGATCAAGCGATCCAGTGGGTCGTAGGTATAGAGGACTGTGGGCATGTGTGTACGCTCGCCGTGTACAAGTACAAGTCCTCAGCTTGCACCGGCGCAGCGCGGCTGCCTACTGGCAGATCTGCTAGGTACAGCCCTGTAGGAGCGAGCTTGCCTCGCGATCTTTTGATCGTTAAAAGATCGCGAGGCAAGCTCGCTCCTACAGGCTCAACCACGCGTGTTGGAACCTTGAAAATCAGCCGTTTCGTACGACGTTTCGCTTTCAATCCAAGGACACTTCCGAGAAAATCCCGTTCGCTTGCGCCCACTCCATTCGGGGCATAGTCTCGGCCATCGCTGCAAAAAACAGCGGTCGGGTTTAGTAGCCCAGTTTAGTTCGGCGCAAGGCGCCACCTCCGCGAGGCGCTTTTTTACGGCCTGCGTTTTATGGTGGTCGTGCGCAGGGCGCCTTCGGGCGCGCCGGGTCCCGAACTTACCGGTCTACTAACCTGCGTGCGGCTGCCACCTTCGTTTAGTAGCGACAGGTACAGCTCCTTTAATTAAGTTCGGAGTTGTAACCATGAAAAAACTGACACCCGATCCACCTGTCACATCCCCCGATGCCGTTGAGCGCACGTCACAGTTACTGGACCGTGCGGCGGCCGATCGCGCTCTTGATTACTACCTGCACAGCCATAAGCCTCCACGGCACATGGATCAGGCCATGTATGCCATACCCGGCAGCGTCAATTTAGAAGCGGCTTTGGTCCAGGCGTCAGACTTGTTGCGCTGCATGGTTGCTTCGGCGAGTGAGGCGGGGAATGGTTTGAGCGGCAATCAGCGCGATGTGGTGCTGTCCATCGGGCACTTGGCGGAGCTGGCCAAGACCTTTGTCGATACATCGCTGGACCGTCTGGTCACGCACTAAACGGCACGCGCCTGAGTGCAAGCAGGCGCGTCAATTTGAAAATATCGCAAGGCACACTCAACACTCCACGGCACTCACGGCCAGGCCGCCGCGTGAGGTTTCTTTGTATTTGTCGTGCATGTCGGCGCCGGTGTCGCGCATGGTGCGGATCACCCGGTCCAGTGAAATAAAGTGCTGACCGTCCCCGCGCAGGGCCATTTGCGCGGCGTTGATGGCTTTGACCGCCGCAATGGCGTTGCGCTCGATGCACGGCACTTGCACCAGCCCGCCCACCGGGTCGCATGTAAGGCCCAAGTTGTGTTCCAAACCAATTTCAGCGGCGTTGCACAGTTGCTCGGGGCTGGCCCCGAGGATTTGCGCCAGCCCGGCCGCGGCCATGGCGCAGGCCGAACCGACCTCGCCCTGACAGCCCACTTCGGCGCCCGAAATCGAGGCGTTCTTTTTGCACAAAATGCCAATCGCCGCCGCGCTTAATAAGTAGTCGACGACGTTGGCTTCACTGACCTCGTCGCTGAACTTCATAAAGTAGTGCAACACCGCCGGGATGATGCCCGCCGCGCCGTTGGTGGGCGCTGTGACCATGCGCCCGCCTGCGGCGTTTTCTTCGTTGACCGCCAGGGCGAACAGGTTGACCCATTCCATGGCGCTCAAGGTTGAGCCGATCACGTTGGGCTTGCCCAGTTCCTGCAAGCTGCGGTGCAAGCGGGCGGCGCGGCGACGTACGTTCAAACCGCCGGGCAGGATGCCTTCGTGTTTCAAGCCATGCTCGACGCAGTCCTGCATGGCGCGCCAGAGCTTGATCAGGCCACAGCGAATTTCATCTTCGCTGCGCCAGGTGCGTTCGTTGGCCATCATTAAGGCGGCCACGCTCAGGTGATGTTCGCGGCACAAATCAAGCAGCTCCACAGCGCTGCCAAAGTCATAGGGCAATTCGGTGCGGTCCATGTCCATGACACCGCTGGCCGCTTGCGCCGCATCCACCACAAAGCCGCCGCCCACCGAGTAATAGGTGTCGCGGTGCAGTTCGCCGTTTGCGGTTTCGGCGATCAGGGTCATGGCGTTGGGGTGAAACGGCAGGTTTTCGTCGAGCAGGCGCATGTCGCTGGCCCACACAAAAGGGATGGGCAGATAGCCATCGAGCAGCAAGGTCTGGCTGTCGTGCAGCTCTGCGATGCGCGGGGCAATCTGCGCCGGGTCAATGGCGTCTGGCCACTCGCCCATCAGGCCCATGATCACGGCGTTGTCGCTGCCATGCCCGATGCCGGTGGCCGACAGGGAACCGTAAAGCTGCACCTCAATGCGTCGCACCTGTTGCAGTTGGTCGCGTTCGCGCAACCCCTGCACAAACAGCGCAGCAGCCCGCATGGGCCCCACGGTGTGGGAGCTGGAAGGGCCAATGCCGATCTTGAACAGGTCAAACACGCTGATAGCCATGGGGACGAGCCTCGTAATGAGTGCTCGCATCATGGTCGGTTTCCAGCCCCTGAAAACGTCCAGCAACGACTCGCTATTGTCTGCCAGCGCCGTCGCCGTTTTATGCGGATCAGACGCGGGAAAAGTGCGGTTTTTTGGGAGGAAACGTCCAAATGCGACCTCGCAGGTATCAGATACGACCCTGCCTGTACTGGATGCGACGCGGGCGGTAGGCGTTTGATTTTGGCTGTTACATGATCAGTCTCGACTCGATTGCCAGATGCCAACCGGCATCACCCGAGGGGGCGGCTTTTCGATCGAAAACTGCCACCCAGACACACAGGAGTCGTTGCATGAAACATTCCTACCCTTTGCTGTTGGCTGCCGTACTGAGTCTGCCCGCCATCGCCCAGGCCGCCGAGCCTGCGCAGTGCAGCACGGTTAATTTTTCGGACGTGGGCTGGACCGATATCACGGTCACCACGGCGGTCACCAGCGCAGTACTGGATGCACTGGGCTACAAAACCAAAACCACCATGATTTCGGTGCCGGTGACGTACAAGTCCCTGGCCGATGGCAAAAACATGGACGTCTTTTTGGGCAACTGGATGCCCACCATGGAAAACGACATCAAGGCTTACCGCGATGCGGGCACCGTTGAAACGGTGCGCGCCAATCTGGAAAACGCCAAGTACACCCTCGCCGTACCGCAGGCGCTGTATGACAAGGGCCTTAAAGACTTCGCTGACCTGCCTAAATTCAAGAAAGAACTGGACGGCAAGATCTACGGGATCGAGCCGGGCAACGACGGCAACCGCACGATTCAAAGCATGATCGACAAGAACGCATTTGGCCTCAAGGACGCAGGCTTCAAGGTGGTTGAGTCGAGCGAAGCCGGGATGTTGTCGCAAGTCGAACGCGCTCAACGGCGCGGCACCGACGTGGTGTTTTTGGGCTGGGAACCGCACCCCATGAACACCCGCTTCAAGATGAAGTACCTCACCGGTGGCGATGATTTTTTTGGCCCCAACTTCGGCCAGGCCACCATCTACACCAACACCCGCAAAGGCTACACACAGGAATGCAGCAACGTTGGCCAGTTGCTGAAAAACCTGGTGTTCACCCTCGACATGGAAAGCACGCTGATGGGCAAGGTGCTGGACGAAAAGATCAAGCCGGATGTGGCTGCCAAAGCCTGGCTTAAACAGAACCCGCAGGTGCTCGACACCTGGCTCGCGGGCGTGACCACGGTTGATGGCAAGCCGGGGCTTGAGGCGGTCAAGGCCAGCCTCGCGAAGTAATCGCGGACGCCAGGCGGCTTGCCGCGCTGGCTCCGTTTTCACTCCACTTGCATGCGGACGTTCATACCATGCTGATAGATCACAAAATCCCGTTGGGCGAGTACATCGCCGACTTCGTCGACTGGCTGACCAAACATGGCGCCAATATCTTCGATGCCATTGCGACCACACTCGAAGCCATGATCCATGGCGTGACGTTTGCGCTGACCTGGTTCAACCCGCTGGCGTTTATCGGGTTGATCGCGTTGTTTGCCCACCTGATTCAACGCAAGTGGGGGCTTACGGTCTTTGTTGCGTTGTCGTTTTTGCTGATCCTCAACCTGGGGTATTGGCAAGAGACTATGGAAACCCTGGCGCAGGTGGTGTTTGCCACCTTTGTGTGCGTGATCATCGGTGTGCCGCTGGGCATTGTCGCCGCGCATAAACCGGCGGTGTATACGTGCATGCGCCCGGTGCTGGACTTGATGCAAACCGTGCCGACGTTTGTGTACCTCATCCCTACCCTGACCCTGTTTGGCCTGGGCGTGGTGCCGGGGCTGATTTCGACCGTGGTGTTTGCGATTGCCGCGCCGATCCGCCTCACCTACCTGGGTATTCGTGACGTGCCCCATGAACTGCTGGATGCCGGTAAGGCGTTTGGCTGTTCGCGCCGCCAGTTGCTCACCCGTATCGAACTGCCCCACGCCATGCCGAGCATCGCGGCCGGGGTGACCCAGTGCATCATGCTGTCGCTGTCGATGGTAGTAATCGCCGCGCTGGTGGGCGCTGACGGCCTGGGTAAACCGGTGGTCAACGCCCTGAACACGGCTGACATCGCGCTGGGCTTTGAAGCCGGGCTGGCGATTGTGTTGCTGGCGATCATGCTCGACCGGATCTGCAAACAGCCGGACGCCAAAAAAGGAGCTGACGCATGAGTATTATTCGCTTCGACAAGGTTGACGTGATCTTCGCCAAAAAACCGCGTGAGGCGCTGAGGCTGCTGGATGAGGGCCTTTCGCGGGATCAGATCCTGAAAAAAACCGGGCAGATTGTCGGCGTTGAAAAGGCCAGCCTGGACATCGACAAAGGTGAAATCTGCGTGCTCATGGGCTTGTCCGGTTCGGGCAAATCCAGCTTGCTGCGCTGTATCAACGGTCTCAACACGGTGAGCCGTGGCCAGTTGTTTGTGGAGCACGAAGGCAAGCAAATCGACATCGCCTCGTGTACCCCCGCCGAGCTGAAAATGATGCGCACCAAGCGCATTGCCATGGTCTTTCAAAAGTTCGCCCTGATGCCCTGGCTGACGGTGCGCGAGAACATCAGCTTTGGCCTGGAAATGCAGGGCCGCCCTGAAAAAGAACGCAAGGCGCTGGTGGATGAAAAGCTGGAGCTGGTGGGCCTGAGCCAATGGCGCAATAAAAAGCCCGACGAATTGAGCGGCGGCATGCAGCAGCGTGTTGGCCTGGCGCGGGCGCTGGCGATGGACGCCGATATTCTGCTGATGGACGAACCGTTCTCGGCACTTGACCCGCTGATTCGTCAGGGCCTGCAAGACGAGTTGCTGGAACTGCAACGCAAGCTCAGCAAGACCATCGTGTTTGTCAGCCACGACCTGGATGAGGCGCTCAAACTGGGCAGCCGCATCGCGATCATGAAAGACGGCAAGATCATCCAGTACAGCAAGCCGGAAGAAATCGTGCTCAACCCGGCCGATGATTACGTGCGCACGTTTGTCGCGCACACCAACCCGCTGAACGTGTTGTGCGGGCGCAGCCTGATGCGCACGCTGGACAACTGCAAACGCATCAACGGCTCGGTGTGCATTGATCCGGGGGATGATTCGTGGATCGACCTGCACGAAGGTAACACCATCAAAGGCGTGCGCAATGGCGCGGGCGTGGTGGATTTACAGCAATGGAAAAGCGGGCAATCGGTCGACAGCCTGGGCCGCAGGCCGACACTGGTGGACTCTAATATCGGCATGCGCGATGCGCTGCAAATTCGCTACCAGACCGGTAACAAACTGGTGCTGCACGACAATCAGAAAGTGGTGGGGATACTGGGCGATACCGAGTTGTACCACGCCTTGCTGGGTAAGAATCTGGGTTAATTATTAACCCCTTGTAGGAGCGAGCTTGCCTCGCGATCTTTTGATCTTTTAAAAGATCGCGAGACAAGCTCGCTCCTACAGGAGTGATGGGCTCTTAGCTGTAAACGCGCCCAAGGAGCTGGCGATGGCTTTCAAACTGGTCAAGCACGTCGCGGCAGATTTGCTCGTCAGTGAAGCCCATCAAGTCGTACTCCTGGTTGCCGTTGTGCAGGTACACCTCGGCCCGGTAGTAACGGCTGCGCACTTCGTCTTGCCCGGAGTCGCTCGGCGCGGCCAGGTAGCCGTCCAGGCTCACTTCGTAGACAAACGGGTTGCCTTCTTCCATGTCTACCCGCACGCCCATGCAGCGCTTGGCGGCGCCCAACAGGGTTTGCACTTGCAGACCTTGAGCACGCAATTGCGCCGCCGCTTCTTCCAGTGCCGGGGTCACGTGCCTGTCCATAAAGCGCTGCACCACCGCTTGGGTCGGTTGCAGGTCCTGGGTGGTCAAACGCTCGCTGAAACCACGACGACCACGGGCCGCCAGTTCCGCTTGTTCTTGTTCCACCAGGGTGTCTTGGCGCATGGCTTTGTGCAGGCCAAACATAAACAGCACCAGCACCACCGAGAACGGCAGGCCCGCCAGCACCACCATGGTTTGCATGGCCGCAAAGTTACCGGCAAACAACAAGCCAATGGTCACCAGGGTGATCACCACCGACCAGAAAATGCGCAGCCAGTGCGGCGCGTCTTCGTCTACGTCGCCGCCTTTGCACGACAGGTTGGCCATCATCACCGCGCCCGAATCCGCCGGGGTCAGGAACAACACGAAGCCAACAAAAATCGACACACCAATCACGATTTTCGACGCGGGGTAATGCTCAAGCAGTTGGTAAATCGCCATCGACGGTTGTTCAAGGGCAGTTTTGCCCAGTTCTACCGCGCCCTGACTCACCACCAGGTCCAGTGCCGAGTTACCGAAAATCGACAGCCACGCCAGGGTGAAGCCCAGCGGAATCAACAGCACGCCGGCGACCAGTTCACGCACGGTACGACCACGGGAAATACGCGCGATGAACATGCCCACAAATGGTGCCCAGGAAATCCACCAGGCCCAGTAGAACAGGGTCCACAGGCCCAGCCAGCCTTCGGTTTTCTTGCTGTCGCCTTCGTACACGTACAGGTCGAAGGTTTTCATGATGATGCCGTTGAGATAATCACCCACGTTCTGCACGAAGCCGTTGAGCAGGTGCAAAGTAGGGCCAAACAGCAGCACGAAAATCAGCAAGCCGCTGAACAGGATGATGTTCAGGTTGGACAGCCGACGAATGCCGTTTTCAACACCCGAGACCGCCGCGATGGTGGCCACGGTGCTCATCACGATGATCACGATCAGCAGGTTGGTGTTGCTGTGCGCCATGCCGAACAGGTTTTCCAGCCCCGACGACACTTGCATCGAGCCAATGCCCAGGTTGGTCACCAGACCCAGCAGGGTCACGAACATGCCGAAGCCGTCGACCGCGTGGCCCGCCGCGCCTTTGACCCAACGCTCACCCATCAGCGGGTACAGCGCCGAACGCAGCGCCAGCGGCTGGTTGTGGCGATAAGCAAAGTACGCCACGGCCAACCCCACCAGTGCGTAAATCGCCCAGCCGTGCAGGCCCCAATGCAGGAAGGTCAGTTGCAGCGCCTGACGCGCCGCTTCATGGCTGGCCGACACGCCTTCTGGCGGGTTGAAGAAGTGGTCCAGCGGCTCGGACGCGCCGAAGTACAGCAAGGAAATGCCGATACCCGACGAGAACAGCATCCCGGCCCACGCGCCGTAACTGAAGTCGGGCTTGTCTTGCTTGGTGCCCAGTTTCAGTTTGCCGTAGGACGAGAACGCCAGGCCCACGACAAAAATCAGATAGGCGGCAATCACCACCATGTAGTACCAGCCGAAGCTGCGCGACAGCCACTCTTGGGCAACGCCCAGAATGTGCCCGGCTTCTTCAGGGAAGGCGATCAAGATGGCAGTCAACAACAGTATCAAGGCGGTGGAGGTGTAAAACACCCAACCATTGACCGTCACCTTTTGTGGCGGGGTCTTTATAAGAGAGGCAGAACTCATTGCACGGGTGCTCCAGGCAAGTGCGACACAAGGACTAAAGGCAACGCACCACTCGACCAATCGGTTACATAGCGACCAACGGTCGAGTGATATAAAGACACCGCTAAAAAAACCGGACCCTGCCTGTCCCTGAGCAGGGCCTGCTTCTGTAGGAGCGAGCTTGCTCGCGATCTTTTGATCCGTTGAAAAGATCGCGAGGCAAGCTCGCTCCTACAAACGCAGGGGATCCGGCGGTATTTACCGTGTCGTTTTCGGCACTTGTTGTAGGAAAAGCACCACAGCACGCGACGAATTGTCGCAGATCTTATTCTTTGTTGATTGAACGTTCAATCAAAACAAAATAGACTGGCCGTCGTTCAGTGATTGTCATGCGCTGCGCGCCGGCCCCAAGGAGATGCACACAATGCCCAAGGTCGGTATGCAACCCATACGCCGCCAGCAGTTGATCGAAGCCACGTTGACGGCGGTCGATCAGGTCGGGATGGCAGATGCCAGCATTGCGCTAATCGCCCGTTTGGCGGGCGTTTCAAACGGCATCATCAGTCACTACTTCAAGGACAAGAACGGTCTGATCGCCGCCACCATGCGGTATCTGATGAACGTTTTGATCGATAACGTCGCCGAGCGCCGCCAAGCACTCGACGATGACAGCCCAAGGGCGCACTTGAAGGTGATCGTTGAAGGCAACTTTGACGCGAGCCAGGTCAGTGGCCCGGCGATGAAAACCTGGTTGGCCTTTTGGGCAGCCAGCATGCACCAACCGTCGTTGCACAGATTGCAGCGGATCAACGATCACCGCTTGTACTCCAATCTGTGCTGCCAATTTCGTCGCGTGTTGCCGCAGGCTCAAGCCCGCAACGCCGCACGGGGCCTGGCAGCGCTCATCGATGGTCTATGGTTGCGGGGTGCTCTGTCGGGTGACGCTTTCGACACCGAACAGGCACAACGCATCTGCTACGAATACATGGATCTACAACTGGCGAAACAGGTGAGTTAGGCCTCAATTAACGCTTAACCCCTGAACTGTCGTGAATCTGCGGTGCCACAGTTAGATGGCACCCGATTGACGATTAACGCCCACCACTTGTCTGCACTTGCGAGGATTTTATGGCCCGTTTCGAATTGCAAAAACTCTACATCGACGGCGGCTACACCGACGCCGGTAGCGACGCTACTTTCGATGCCATCAACCCGGCTAACGGCGAAGTCCTCGCACAAGTGCAACGTGCGACCAAGGAAGACGTCGAGCGCGCTGTTGTCAGCGCTGAAAAAGGCCAGAAAATCTGGGCCGCCATGACCTCCATGGAGCGTTCGCGCATTCTGCGTCGCGCCGTTGAGATCCTGCGCGAGCGCAACGATGAACTGGCGGCTCTGGAAACCCTGGACACCGGCAAGTCGTACTCCGAAACCCGTTACGTTGACATCGTCACCGGCGCCGACGTGCTGGAATACTACGCAGGCCTGGCGCCCGCCATCGAAGGCGAGCAGATCCCGCTGCGCACCACCTCTTTCGTTTACACCCGCCGCGAGCCGCTGGGCGTTGTGGCCGGTATTGGCGCCTGGAACTACCCGATCCAGATCGCCCTGTGGAAATCCGCACCCGCCCTGGCGGCCGGTAACGCGATGATCTTCAAGCCAAGCGAAGTCACCTCGCTGACCACCCTGAAGCTGGCTGAGATCTTCACCGAAGCGGGCCTGCCAGACGGCGTGTTCAACGTTCTGACCGGCAGCGGCCGTGAAGTCGGCACCTGGCTGACCGAGCACCCGCGCATCGAGAAAATCTCGTTCACCGGCGGCACCGACACCGGCAAAAAAGTCACCTCCAGCGCCACTAGCTCTTCCTTGAAGGAAGTGACCATGGAACTGGGCGGCAAGTCGCCACTGATCATTTTTGACGACGCCGACCTGGACCGCGCCGCTGACACCGCGATGATGGCCAACTTCTACAGCTCGGGCCAGGTGTGCACCAACGGCACCCGCGTGTTCGTGCCAACCGCACTCAAAGCCGCTTTCGAAGCCAAGATTCTGGAGCGCGTTGCGCGCATCCGCATTGGCAACCCGGAAGACGAAAACACCAACTTCGGCCCGCTGGTCAGCTTTGCTCACATGGAAAGCGTGCTGGGCTACATTGCCAAGGGTAAAGAAGAAGGCGCCCGCGTACTGTGCGGCGGCGATCGCCTGACCGAAGGCGCACTGGGCAAAGGCGCCTTCGTGGCCCCGACCGTGTTCACTGACTGCACCGACGAGATGACCATCGTCAAAGAAGAAATCTTTGGCCCGGTGATGAGCATCCTGACGTACGACACCGAAGAAGAAGTGATCCGCCGCGCCAACGACACCGAATTCGGCCTGGCCGCCGGTATCGTCACCAAAGACCTGAACCGCGCGCACCGCGTGATTCATCAGCTGGAAGCGGGCATTTGCTGGATCAACGCGTGGGGCGAGTCCGACGCAAAAATGCCGGTGGGCGGTTACAAGCAATCGGGCATTGGCCGTGAAAACGGCATCAGCTCGCTGGCTCAGTACACCCAGATCAAATCGGTACAGGTAGAGCTGGGCGACTACGTTTCGGTGTTCTAAATCCAAAACGTAATACCTGTAGGAGCGAGCTCGTCTCGCGATCTTTTGATCTTTTTAAAGATCGCGAGGCAAGCTCGCTCCTACAGGGTTCCAGTGATCTGACCTACATCAAAGAGGGTGCATTTTATGTCCCAAGAATTCGACTACATCATCATTGGTGCCGGCTCTGCCGGTAACACCCTGGCGACCCGTCTGACTGAAGACCAAGGCGTCACCGTGCTGCTGCTTGAAGCAGGCGGCCCGGACTACCGTTTCGACTTCCGTACCCAAATGCCTGCCGCGCTGGCGTTCCCGCTGCAAGGCCGTCGCTACAACTGGGCATTTGAAACCGACCCGGAACCACACATGGACGGCCGCCGCATGGAATGTGGCCGTGGCAAGGGCCTGGGCGGTTCGTCGCTGATCAACGGCATGTGCTACATCCGTGGTAACGCGATGGACTACGACGGCTGGGCAAAAAACCCTGGCCTGGAAGACTGGTCGTACCTGGACTGCCTGCCGTATTTCCGCAAGGCAGAAACCCGCGACATCGGCCCCAACGATTACCACGGTGGCGATGGCCCGGTCAGCGTGACCACGCCTAAAGCCGGTAACAACGTGCTGTTCCACGCCATGGTTGAAGCAGGCGTGCAAGCCGGTTACCCGCGCACCGAAGACTTGAACGGCTACCAGCAAGAAGGCTTCGGCCCGATGGACCGTACCGTGACGCCGAACGGCCGTCGCGCCAGCACCGCTCGAGGTTATCTGGACATCGCCAAACAGCGCCCGACGCTGACCATCGTCACCCACGCCCTGACCGACAAGATTATCTTTGAAGGCAAGCGTGCGGTCGGCGTGCATTACATGACCGGCGACAACCACGTGCGCATTGAAGCCAAGGCGCGCAAAGAAGTCCTGCTGTGCAGCGGCGCCATCGGTTCGCCGACTGTGCTGCAACGCTCGGGTGTAGGCCCGGCCGAACTGCTCAACAGCCTCGACATCCCAGTGGTGCATGACCTGCCGGGTGTTGGCCAGAACCTGCAAGACCACCTTGAGCTGTACCTGCAATATGCGTGCACTCAGCCGGTGTCGCTGTACCCGTCGCTGCTGTGGTGGAACCAGCCGGCCATCGGTGCCGAGTGGCTGTTCGCAGGCAAAGGCATTGGCGCCAGCAACCAGTTCGAAGCCGGTGGTTTTATCCGCACCCGCGAGCATTTCGACTGGCCGAACATTCAGTACCACTTCTTGCCGGTAGCGATTAACTACAACGGCAGCAACGGTGTGAAAGAGCACGGCTTCCAGGCGCACATGGGCTCCATGCGCTCGCCGAGCCGTGGCCGGGTCAACGTGAAGTCCCGCGACCCGCGTGAATACCCGAGCATCCTGTTCAACTACATGTCCACCGAGCAAGACTGGCAAGAGTTCCGCGACGGCATCCGCCTGACCCGTGAAATCATGCAGCAGCCGGCACTGGACGCTTACCGTGGCCGCGAAATCAGCCCGGGCATCGACAAGCAGACCGACGAAGAGCTGGACACGTTTATCCGTGAACACGCCGAAACGGCCTTCCACCCGTCCTGCTCGTGCAAAATGGGCACCGACGAGATGGCCGTGGTTGACGGCGAAGGTCGCGTGCATGGCCTGCAAGGCCTGCGTGTGGTCGATGCCTCGATCATGCCGTTGATCACCACCGGTAACCTGAACGCGCCGACGATCATGATCGCCGAGAAAATCGCCGACAAGATCCGTGGCCGCCAGCCATTGCCGCGCAGCACCGCCGACTACTACGTCGCAGGCGATGCCCCGGTGCGTGGCAAGCCCCTGCGTGAAGTGAGCCGTACCGCGCAGTAACACCGCAATAACTGTAGGAGCGAGCTTGCCTCGCGATCTTTTGATCGTTTAAAAGATCGCGAGACAAGCTCGCTCCTACAGATCCATGACGTTTCATTCTCCCCCGCTTGCCCCCACCTCTACGCAGGCCTACTCTAGGGCCTCGTTTCGCGTCTCACTCCCCGCTGTACACCCGATTTCCCGCTTTCGGAGGTCCGTGCATGTTCGATTTCCACCCTCAGCTCAAGCAGCGCTTCGCCGCCCTGCGTACCCGAGCCGAGTTCTTTTCGCTGCGTTATGTACGTGAATCCGGGCAATACCTGTCGGTACGCAAGAACGTCGCAGAACCGCCTTATTTCAACCACGATCAAGGGGCAATGCTGACCGTCCGGCTCAAGGGCGTGGAAGCCTACGCGGCCACCAACGATTTATCCCAGGCGGGGCTGCAAGCTGCGCTGGAACGTGCCGAAGCCCAGGCCCGGTTGATCGCCGACCACGCGCTGCTCGACCTGAGCCACGAGCCGGTGTCCAACGCCAAGTCTGATTACTGCTCGCCCGATCTCGATCAGGCGTTCCCGTCCCTGAGCGACTGCTATGCGCTGCTGGGCGCCGAGTCGGCCGCCGTGCCCAAGGACGAGCGGCTGGTGAGTTGGGTCGCCTCGCTGGGGCTGACCCACGTCGAGCAGATCTACCTCAACAGCGCAGACGCCGAGCTGCGCCAGGCGCAACGCTTTGTGTTCCCCGGCATGAGCGTGACCGCCTACGACGGCCAAGACAGCCAAAGCCGCACCTTGGGCCGCGATAATTTTGGCCAGCAAGGCGGCGCCGATGTGATCCGCCGCTGCGGGCTGATCGGCGCAGGCCCCACGGTGGCCGACCAAGCGCTGCAATTGCTGCTCGCCCCCAACACCCCGCAAGGCACCCGCGACCTGCTGCTGATGCCCGACCAGATGATCCTGCAAATTCACGAGTCCATCGGCCACCCGCTCGAGCTGGACCGGATCTTGGGCGACGAGCGCAATTACGCCGGCACCAGTTTCGTCAAAACCAGCGACTTCGGCAGCCTGCAATACGGCTCCAAACTGCTTAACGTGACGTTCGACCCGACGATTCCCGAGCAGCTCGCCAGTTACAGCTTTGACGATGACGGCACCCCGGCCAGCAAAGAATTCTTGATCCGCGAAGGTCTGCTCCTGCGCCCGCTGGGCGGCGCGCTGTCGCAGTTCCGCGCAGGCCTCGAAGGCGTGGCCAACAGCCGCGCGTGCAGCTGGAACCGCGCCCCGATTGACCGCATGGCCAACCTCAATATCGAGCCGGGCGATCAGTCCATGGCGCAGTTGATTGGCGGCATCGAGCACGGCATTTTGATGGCCAACAACCGCTCGTGGTCGATTGACGATGCCCGCAACAAGTTCCAGTTCGGCTGCGAATGGGGCCAGTTGATCGAAAATGGCGAACTCAAAGGTGTGGTGAAAAACCCCAATTACCGGGGTATTTCCGAGCAGTTCTGGCGCAACCTCAGCGCCGTGGGCGACGCCAGCACCTTTAAAGTGCTGGGCACGCCCAACTGCGGCAAAGGTGAACCCAACCAGGTGATCCGCGTGGGGCACGCGTCCCCGGCCTGTGTGTTCAGTCAAATTGATGTGTTTGGAGGGGATGCCTGATGGGTACGCCAATGAGTCAGGCCGAGCAGTTCGAAGGGTTGGTGGCGTGGCTGCGCAAGGCGCTGGTCAGCCCCGAGCAGTTCACCGTGGGCTACAACGCCGAAACCTCGGAATTTATTCGCTTCAACAAGGGCAAAGTGCGCCAGGCCGGCGTGGTTCAGCAAGCCAGCCTTAGCCTCAAGCTGATCAACGAAGGCCGCCATGCCAGCGTCAACGTGACCCTGGCCGGTGAGCCTGCGGTTGACCAACAACGCGTGGCCGATGCGCTGAAACAACTGCGCGACACCGTGCCGCTGCTGCCGGTAGACCCGTACCTGCTGCTCAACCCCGAGCCGTGGCACTGCCACACCGAGCAGGCCGAAGCGTTGCCGGACACGGCGCAGGTGCTGGATGAAATCCGCCGCGCCGCCCACGGGGTCGATCTGGTCGGTTTCTACGCCAGCGGCCCGATCAGCTACGGCTACGCCAGTTCACAAGGCGCGCTGGGCTGGCATGAGGCCAACAGTTTCAACTTTGACTGGAGCCTGTTCCACAGCAACGGCCAAGCGGTTAAAGCCAGCTACGCCGGTGCCCAGTGGGACAGCGAGCGCTTCGCCCAGCGCATGCAACTGGCCCGCGAGCAATTGGCGTTTCTTGACCGCCCGGCCCACGTGCTGGCCCCCGGCGAGTACCGCGCTTACCTGGCCCCCGCGGCACTGGAAGAAGTCATGAGCATGCTCTGCTGGGGCGGGTTTTCGGCGCAGGCGCTGGCCAGCAAATACAGCCCGCTGCAAAAGCTCTATGGCGGTGATGCCGAGCTGAGCCCGCTGGTGTCGCTGGACGAACACGTGAGCCAGTCGTTAAGCCCGGCGTTTTCCGGTGAGGGCTACCCGCGCCAGGACTTGTCGCTGGTCAAACACGGCAAGGCCGCCGAGCAACTGGTGAGCTCGCGCAGCGCGGCCGAATACGGCCTCAAGGTCAACGGCGCGCCGGGCAGCGAAGCACCCAGCGCACTGGCGATGGCGGCCGGGCAACTGGCGCAGGCCGATATCCTCAAGCAGTTGGGCACCGGGCTGTACATCAGCAACCTGTGGTACTTGAACTACTCTGATCAACCAGCAGCACGCCTGACCGGCATGACCCGGTTCGCCACCTTCTGGGTCGAAAACGGCGAGATCAAGGCCCCGGTCAACACCATGCGGTTTGATGACAGCGTGTACAGCCTGCTGGGTTCGCAGCTAGAAGCACTGACGGCAGAGCGGGAGCTGCTGGTCTCGGCCAGCACCTACGACCAACGCCAGACTGCATCGAATCTATTGCCGGGTGCGGTGGTCAAAAAACTCACGCTCACGTTGTAAGAGGCAGCATCACTCCAAATTGTGGGAGCGGGCTTGCTCGCGATGGCAGCGGCACGATGATGCAGGCATACCGAGTCGCCTGCATCGCGAGCAAGCCCGCTCCCACAGGTTTTTGAATGATCACAACAAGAGGTCCTATGCCCGAACGTCCGGTTCTCACGCCCGAAATTTTACGGTGGTTGCCTTGGGTGGTGGCCATCGCGTTTTTCATGCAGTCGCTCGACGGCACGATCCTCAACACCGCACTGCCGGCCATGGCCAGCGACCTCAAGGAAAACCCGCTGCGCATGCAAGGGGTGATCGTTGCCTACATGCTCACAGTAGCCTTGCTGATCCCGGCCTCGGGCTGGATCGCTGACCGCTTCGGCACCAAAAAAATCTTCTTTAGCGCCATTTTGCTGTTCAGCCTCGGCTCGCTGCTGTGCGCCTTGTCCGGCACGCTCAACGAACTGATCGCTGCCCGCGTGCTTCAGGGCCTGGGCGGTGCCTTGATGGTGCCGGTCGGGCGGCTGGTGGTGCTCAAGGCCTACCCGCGTTCGGAACTGGTGCGGATCATGGGCTTTATTACCATCCCCGGCCTGCTCGGCCCGCTGATCGGCCCCACCCTGGGCGGCTGGATGGTGCAGTATCTGAGCTGGCACTGGATCTTTTTGATCAACCTGCCGGTGGGCATGCTCGGCTGCTGGGCGGTCTGGAAAATGATCCCCGACTTGCGCGGCGACGGGCGCTCACGCTTCGATGCCTGGGGCTTCCTGCTGTTTGGCGCGGCCATGGTGTTTATCACCATCGCCATGGAAGGCCTGGGCGAACTGCACATGCCGCACCTGCGGGTCATGTTGCTGCTGTTTGCCGGGCTGGCGTGCCTGGCGGCGTACTGGCTGCGGGCCGCCAATATCAGCAACCCGCTGTTTTCCCCGACGCTGTTTAAAACCAAAACCTTTGCCGTGGGCATTTTGGGCAACCTGTTTGCCCGGTTGGGCAGCGGCGCCTTGCCGTTTCTGGTGCCGTTGCTGCTGCAAGTGGCGCTGGGCTATTCACCGTCAGACGCTGGCATGAGCATGTTGCCGCTGGCAGCCGCCGCCATGCTGGCCAAGTGGGGCGCACGGCCGTTGATCGAGCGTCTGGGTTATCGCACGATCCTGACCGGCAACACGCTGGCACTCGGCATCATGCTGGCCAGCATGGGCCTGGTCACGGCTCAAACCCCGTACCCGTTGCTGCTGACGATGCTGGCCATTTTGGGTGCCATCAACTCGCTGCAGTTCACCGCCATGAACACCGTGACCCTGATCGACCTGGACGATGCCAGCGCCAGCAGCGGCAACAGCTTGCTCTCGGTGGTGGCGCAGTTGTCGTTGAGCCTGGGGGTTGCCTGTGCCGGTGCCTTGCTGGGCGGGTTCTCGGGTGACGGCGCCGGTGACGACGTGCACACCGTGCTGGGGGCGTTCCAGTTGACGTTCCTGACCGTCGGCATCATGGCCATGCTGGCGGCGGCGATATTCTTGCAACTGTCACCGCAGGATGGGCGCAAGCCCAAAGCCAACTCGGAGCATGAGCTGGATCATTAACCCGTTCACTCTGTAGGAGCGAGCTTGCCTCGCGATCTTTTAAAAAGATCAAAAGATCGCGAGACAAGCTCGCTCCTACAGAATCCTTGGTGACTTCTCGTCCAGAATGTTCGGGCATTGGGCAACGGGCTGTTACACTGCGCGACATTTTGTTTTGCAGGCCAGTCCCGTGACCACCATTGCCACCGCTTTCAACACGCTCCCCCTGTCCGCCGCCATGCTGGCTAACCTCGACTCCCTCGGTTATGCCCAGATGACGCCGATTCAGGCGCAGAGCTTGCCGGTGATCCTCAAAGGCATGGACCTGATCGCTCAGGCCAAGACCGGCAGCGGCAAAACCGCCGCCTTCGGCATCGGCCTGCTGAACCCGATCAACCCGCGCTACTTCGGCTGCCAGGCGCTGGTGATCTGCCCTACCCGCGAACTGGCTGACCAGGTGGCCAAGGAAATCCGCCGTCTGGCCCGCGCCGAAGACAACATCAAAGTGCTGACCCTGTGTGGCGGCGTGTCGTTCGGCCCGCAAATCGGCTCGCTGGAACACGGCGCGCACATCATTGTCGGCACGCCGGGGCGTATCCAGCAGCACTTGCGCAAAGGTTCGCTGGTGCTCGACGGCCTGAACACGCTGGTGCTCGACGAAGCCGACCGCATGCTCGACATGGGTTTCTACGACGCCATCGAAGACATCATTGTGCAGACCCCGGCACGCCGCCAGACCCTGCTGTTTTCGGCCACTTACCCGGTGGGCATCAAGCAGTTGGCCTCCAAGTTCATGCGCGACCCGCAGCAAGTCAAGGCTGAGGCGCTGCACACCGACAGCCAGATCGAGCAGCGTTTCTACGAAATCGCACCCGATGAGCGCATGAGCGCCGTGACCAAAGTGCTGGGGCACTTCCGTCCGCAGTCGTGCGTGGCGTTCTGCTTCACCAAGCAGCAGGTGCAAGAAACCGTTGATCACCTGACCTCCAAGGGCATTTCGGCTGTTGGCCTGCACGGCGACCTGGAACAGCGCGACCGCGATCAAGTGCTGGCGATGTTCGCCAACCGGTCGACCTCGGTGCTGGTTGCCACTGACGTAGCCGCCCGTGGTCTGGACATCGACGCGCTGGACATGGTGATCAACGTTGAGTTGGCCCGTGATTCGGAGATCCACATTCACCGCGTGGGCCGTACTGGCCGTGCGGGCGAAAAAGGCATCGCGATCAGCCTGGTGGCACCGTCTGAAGCGCACCGCGCCCAGGCCATCGAGCAACTGCAAAAGGCCCCGCTGAACTGGGAATCGCTGGACACCCTGACCTCCAAGGGCGGCGCCCCGTTGCTGCCAGCCATGAGCACCCTGGTGATTGGCGCAGGCCGCAAAGACAAAGTCCGCCCGGGCGACATTCTGGGTGCCCTGACCGGCGACGCAGGCATCCCCGGCGCCCAGGTCGGCAAAATTGCGATTTTTGACTTCCAGGCCTACGTGGCCGTGGATCGCACCGTTGCCAAGCAGGCTTGCCAGCGCTTGAGCGAAGGCAAAATCAAAGGCCGCTCGCTGCGCGTTCGGGTGTTGTAACCCCCCTGTAGGAGCGAGCTTGCCTCGCGATCTTTTGATTTTTAAAAGCAAAGATCGCGAGACAAGCTCGCTCCTACACGATTATCTGAAGTTTTGAGGACACCGCTTTGCGTACCACCGACGTTGTGATTATTGGCGCTGGCGCCGCAGGTTTGATGTGCGCGCTGACCGCTGCCGGGCGTGGGCGTAAGGTGTTGCTGATCGACCACGCCAACAAGGCGGGCAAAAAGATCCTGATGTCGGGCGGTGGCCGCTGCAACTTCACCAATATGTACACCGAGCCGGGCAACTTCCTGTCGCAGAACCCGCACTTCTGCAAATCAGCGCTGGCCCGCTACACCCAATGGGATTTCATCGAGCTGGTGAGCAAGCACGGCGTGCCTTACCACGAGAAAAAACTCGGCCAGTTGTTCTGTGATAACAAGTCCAGCGACATCCTTGAGATGCTCCTCAGCGAGTGCCAGCAAGCCGGTGTCAGCCTGCACCTGGACACCTCGGTTGAGCAGATCGAAAAAACCGACAGCGGTTACAGCCTCAAAACCACACTGGATCAGTTGAACTGCCAGTCGCTGGTGATCGCCACCGGCGGCTTGTCGATCCCGACCTTGGGCGCCACCGGGTTTGGATACCAAGTGGCCAAGCAGTTTGGCCACACCTTGCTGCCGACCCGCGCAGGGCTGGTGCCGTTCACCATTACCGATCAGCTCAAAGAGATTTGCAGCGAACTGTCGGGCACCTCGGTGGACTGCCTGGTGAGCTGCAACGATCAGAGTTTTCGCGAGAACATTCTGTTCACCCACCGCGGCCTGAGCGGCCCGGCGATTTTGCAGATTTCGTCGTTCTGGAACAGCGGTGACACGGTTGAGATCAACCTGTTGCCGGATCTGGACGCGCTGAGCTGGCTGCAAGCGCAACAGGCCGAACGCCCGAACAGCGAACTGAAAACCCTGCTCGGGGAAATCTTCACCAAGAAGATGGCCAACTTGCTGGCCGAGCATTGGTTCGTGTCCAAACCCATGAAGCAATACACCCCAAGTGAACTGGCCGACGTAGCCAACAAGCTGGCGTGCTGGAACGTCGTGCCCGCCGGGACCGAGGGCTATCGCACCGCCGAAGTCACGCTGGGCGGCGTGGACACCCGCGAAGTGTCGTCCAAGACCATGGAATCGCTGAAAAGCCCGGGGCTGTATTTTGTCGGCGAAGTACTGGATGTAAGCGGCCACCTGGGCGGTTTCAACTTCCAGTGGGCGTGGGCGTCGGGGTATGCCGCCGCGCAGTACGCCTGACACAGGCGTACCTTCAACGCGGGTTTGCATTCAGGCAAAAAATATTTTCTGTTCGATGTGAACAGTGCCATTGCACTAGCGTCTTATCTGGCTCAATTTAGCGAATCACGAGCCAGGCACCGCCACTCCATGTCATCGACCTCTTTCAGCCAATCACTGCGCCGCTTGTGGGCGCGGGACAAGTTCAGTTACAGCGTCCGGGTGTTCATCGCCCTGACCGGCAGCATGGCTTTTTGCTGGTATCAGGACGAGATGTCGCTGCTGATTCCTTTGTTCCTGGGGATTATTGCCAGCGCCCTGGCCGAAACCGATGACAGCTGGCAAGGCCGTTTGAATGCATTGCTGGTCACGCTGGTGTGCTTCAGCGCCTCGGCGCTCAGTGTCGAATTACTCTTCCCCTACCCTTGGCTGCTGGTCATCGCGCTGGCCCTGGCCAGTTTTGCCCTGACCATGCTCGGGGCGCTGGGTGAACGGTACGGGGCGATTGCCTCGGCCACGTTGATTCTGGCCGTGTACACCATGATCGGCGTGGACCAGCGCGGTGGCGAAGTCACCGACTTCTGGCACGAACCGCTGTTGCTGGTGGCCGGTGCGGCCTGGTACGGGCTGCTCTCGGTGCTGTGGCAGGCGCTGTTTTCCAACCAGCCGGTGCAGCAAAGCCTGGCGCGGCTGTTTTGGGAACTGGGCCTGTACCTCAAGCTCAAGTCGGCGCTATTCGAACCGGTGCGCAAGCTGGATGTAGAAGCAGGCCGCCTGGAGCTGGCCCGGCAAAACGGCCGTGTAGTGGCCGCGCTCAACACCGCCAAAGAGATTATTTTGCACCGGGTTGGCAACTCGCGGCCGGGCTCGAAAATCAGCCGTTACCTCAAGCTGTACTTCCTCGCGCAAGACATTCACGAACGCGCCAGTTCATCGCACTACCCGTACAACGCACTCGCCGACGCGTTCTTCCACAGTGACGTGATGTTCCGTTGCCAACGCCTGCTGCGCCAACAAGGCGTGGCCTGCCAGCGCCTGTCGGAGTCGATCAAGCTACGCCAGCCGTTTGTCTATGACGACAGTTTTGCCGAGGCCTTGGGCGACTTGCACGCCTCCCTCGAACACTTGCGCATCCAGAGCAATCCGGCCTGGCGCGGGCTGCTGCGCTCACTGCGCGCGCTGGCGGCCAACCTCGGCACGCTGGACCGTTTGCTCAGCGATGCGAGCAACCCCGACGCCCTGGCCGATGCCACCGACAGCAGCCTGTTGGACCGTTCGCCGCGCAACCTCAAGGACGTGTGGTCGCGCCTGCGTCAGCACCTCACACCGACGTCGCTGATCTTTCGCCATGCCCTGCGCCTGCCTTTGGCACTGAGCATCGGCTTTGGCATGGTGCACTGGATTCACCCAAGCCAGGGCTACTGGATCATCCTCACCACGCTGTTTGTCTGCCAGCCAAGCTACGGCGCGACGCGGCGCAAGTTCAGCCAGCGGATCATCGGCACGGCCATTGGTCTGGCGGTGGGCTGGGCGCTGTTCGACCTGTTCCCCAACCCCATCATTCAGTCGCTGTTTGCGGTGGTGGCCGGGGTGGTGTTCTTTACCAACCGCACCACGCGTTACACCTTGAGCACCGCCGCCATTACCTTGATGGTTCTGTTTTGCTTCAACCAGGTGGGCGACGGTTACGGGCTGTTCTTGCCACGGCTGTTCGATACCCTTGTAGGCAGCGTGATTGCGGCAGCGGCGGTGTTCCTGTTCTTGCCGGACTGGCAGGGCCGTCGGCTCAATCAGGCGCTGGCCAATACCTTGAGCTGCAACAGCCAGTACCTGCGCCAGATCCTCCAGCAATACGCCCAGGGCAAAAGCGACGACCTGGCCTATCGTCTGGCCCGGCGTAACGCCCACAACGCCGATGCGGCGCTGTCGACCACGCTGGCCAACATGCTGATGGAGCCGGGGCACTTCCGTAAGGACGCCGACATGGGCTTCCGCTTTTTGGTGCTCTCGCACACCTTGCTCAGTTACTTGTCGGGGCTGGGCGCGCATCGCGGCACTGAGCTGCCGGCAGAGCTGCGCGAGCAGTTGATCGAAGGCGCCGGGCGGCGCATTGCTGACAGCATCGACCAGATTGCCCAAGGCTTGAGCGCCAAGCTGCCGGTGCCGGTGCAAAGCGACGAGGAAGAAAAACTGGCCAATGAGCTGGAGCAGATGCCGGATGACATTGATGAGAACCTGCGGCTGGTGCAAACCCAGTTGGCGCTGATCTGCCGTCAACTCGGCCCGTTACGTACCCTGGCTGCACATTTGGTCAAAGCTCCGTAGGATTTATCGCAGCTTGGCGCCAGTCAGTATCACGCCTACTATCGGGCCATCGTTTCGATAACAAGGACAACACCGTGACCACTGACTGGCTCTGCAAACACCACGACGATCTGGGCAAAGAACAGCTCTACGCCATTCTGGAGCTGCGCTCGGAAGTCTTCGTCGTTGAACAGAAATGCGCGTATCAAGATGTCGACGGCCAAGACCTGTCGGGCGATACGCTGCACGTGATGGGCTGGCAAGACGACAAGCTGGTGGCCTACGCCCGCTTGCTCGACCCCTAATCCCAAGGCGGCGACGTGGTCATTGGCCGGGTGATCATTGCACCCCAAGGCCGCGGGCAAAAGCTTGGGCACCGCCTGCTGGAAGTGGCGCTGGAAAACATCGAAGAGTATTGGTCCGGGCAACCGATTTTCATGTCCGCGCAAGCGCACTTGCAGCCATTTTATGAGCAGCACGGGTTTCGGGCCGAAGGCGAGACGTACCTTGAAGATGACATCCCGCACATCGGCATGCGCCGTGCTTAAGGGTAACCGAGCACCTGCTTGATCTGCTCCAGGTGCTGGCCGACCCAGGCTTTGTCGATCGGCCCCCAGCTGTGAATCAGGTAGCGCCCGGCATGGTTGCGGGCGCCGTCCTGTTGTTCAAACTCACACACGATGTCCAGATCGGCCAGGGCGGCAATGGTGTCCTGGGCCGTACGGCGCGGCATGCCGGTGACATCGGTCAGCGCTGGCACACTGCTGGCGGTTTGGCTGTCGATCAACCAGGCCACGTACAAACGCCGGTAAAAACTGCTTTTGGTTTTACTGACTTCCATTCAGAACTCCCGTTATGTAGTACGCCACCTGTAGCCGCTGCCGCAGGCTGCGATAAGGGCCGCAGGCCCTTCGTTTGTTGTTCAAAAGCAGGGCCGCTGCGCAACCCATCGCAGCCTCGTGCCTCGACAGCGGCTACACGTTCGACAGCCCTATAAGTCGCGCCAGGTCAGGTACACCCGCAGGTCAAACTCCAGCTGGTGATAACCCGGCAGCATGTGTTCGCACAGTTTGTAGAACGCCTTGTTGTGGTCGGACTCTTTGAGGTGCGCCAGTTCGTGCACCACGATCATCTTCAAGAACTCTGGCGCAGCTTCCTTGAACAACGAGGCCACGCGCAGTTCTTTCTTGGCCTTGAGCTTGCCACCCTGCACCCGCGAAATAGTCGTGTGCAAGCCCAGCGCACGGTGGGTGAGGTCGAGGCGGTTATCAAACAGCACCTTGTCAAAGGACGGCGCGTTGCGCAGGTATTCCTGTTTGATCTCGTGCGCGTAGGCATACAAGGCCTTGTCGCTCTGCACCGCATGGCGCTGTGGATAACGCTCGTTCAGGTAGCTGCCCAATTGGTCGCGCTCGATCAATTGGCGCACTTGATCCTGCAACGATTGGGGGTATGCCTGAAGGTATTTGAGAACGGTCATGGGGCGCCAACGCACAGCGTAAAAGTTCGCCAGTGTAGCGAATCCAGCTTTTATGGCTACCTTGTCAGACGTTTACGTTGCCAAGAGGCGGACACTTCCGAGAAAGCGTGGGGACCGCAAGCGCTGCTTGCCGCATGGAAAGGCCGGGGGCTATCTTCTTGAGTCGCCGATGATCCCCGTGGAAGAGACATGAAAAAGACGACGCCCGACGGTCCTAAAGCAAAACGCATTCAGCGTGATGATCATCTGCACGATGATGCAACCCAAGACCTGCTCAAACGCCTGCGCGAAGACCCTCCCGTAGACCTGGAGACCTTGCAGCCGACACTAGCGCAAGGCATCAGCCCTGAGTCACCGTTTGCCGTGCTGGCAGATGTTCGCGCCCTGCAAGCTTTGCAGCACGTGTCGATCATGCTCAAGGGGGCAGAAGAGGTGTCGGATGAAATCACCGAAATGGCCAGCGGCATCGAGCGCGGGCTGGTGTGGTCGCTGGTGCACTCGGTCGAGATGGCCCGCTCACTGGTGGACGCCCTGCTCAAGGGCAACGGCATAGATCCCGAAAAAATACACCACACCTTGTAGGAGCGAGCTCGCCTCGCGATCTTATGATCGTTTAAAAGATCGCGAGACAAGCTCGCTCCTACAGATGAATCCGTGTACCAGGCACAAAAAAGCCCGCATCGCTGCGGGCTTTTTCATGACGCTTAAGGCTTAGTTGACCTTGGCGTTCAGCTCACCTTTGAGGTAACGCTGGTACATGGCTTCCAGGGAGATCGGTTTGATCTTCGAGGCATTGCCAGCGGTGCCGAAGGCTTCGTAACGGGCGATGCACACATCGCGCATGGCCGTTACGGTAGCGCCGAAGAACTTGCGCGGGTCGAACTCGCTTGGGTTGGTTGCCATCAGGCGACGCATGGCGCCAGTCGAGGCCAGACGCAGGTCGGTGTCGATGTTGACCTTGCGCACGCCGTACTTGATGCCTTCAACGATTTCTTCAACCGGCACGCCGTAGGTTTCTTTGATGTCGCCGCCGTACTGGTTGATGATCGCCAGCCACTCTTGTGGCACCGAAGACGAACCGTGCATTACCAGGTGAGTATTGGGGATGCGCTTGTGGATTTCTTTGATGCGGTCAATCGCCAACACGTCGCCGGTAGGTGGCTTGGTGAACTTGTAAGCGCCGTGGGAAGTGCCGATGGCGATGGCCAGGGCGTCCACTTGGGTGCGTTTTACGAAGTCTGCGGCTTCTTCCGGGTCGGTCAGCATTTGGCTGTGATCCAGAACGCCTTCAGCGCCGATACCGTCTTCTTCGCCCGCCATGCCGGTTTCCAGGGAACCCAGGCAGCCCAGCTCGCCTTCAACCGACACACCGCAAGCGTGCGCCATGGCAACGGTTTGCTGAGTCACGCGAACGTTGTAGTCGTAGTCGGTAGGGGTTTTACCGTCTTCGCCCAGCGAGCCGTCCATCATGACCGAGCTGAAGCCCAGCTGGATGGAGCGCTGGCAGACGTCAGGGCTGGTGCCGTGGTCTTGGTGCATGCACACCGGGATATGCGGGAATTCTTCGATGGCCGCCAGAATCAGGTGACGCAGGAACGGCGCACCTGCGTACTTGCGCGCACCGGCCGAAGCCTGAACGATCACCGGGGAGTCAGTCTTGTCAGCGGCTTCCATGATCGCGCGCATCTGCTCAAGGTTGTTGACGTTGAAGGCTGGAACGCCGTAGCCGAATTCGGCGGCGTGGTCCAACATCTGGCGCATGCTGATAAGTGCCATTGTGTGTGTCTCTCCCGGACAAGGGTCGTTAATCGTGCAAGCCTGCCGTAGCGGCGGCTGCGATTCAAGTTATTGCAGATCGGGGGTTGGCCCCGGTGCTGCGAATTCGATGCGGCTGAAACGTTACAGCTCCAGCCCTGGCTGGTCGGCCCTATGTAGGAGCGAGCTTGCCTCGCGATCTCTTAAAAATTCAAAAGATCGCGAGGCAAGCTCGCTCCTACAGTATTAGCCTCAAGGGCACCCGCGCCCTTTTGAGGCTTGCGGGGTCTCGTATTTTTCCAGCGCTTCAGGCCCTGAGCGTTTATTGACCAGCGGCACGCTCTGCGCCTGCCAGTCGGCCTGGTAGCAACCACTCTCTTCGGGAGTGGCGGCCTCTGCCGGCGGCGGGGCCGAACCGGCGCAACCGGCCAAAAAGCCCGCAACTATCAACAGCGGTAACAACTTGACCATGTCCATGCTTCCTTTCAGGGCCTGAGTCATAGTCAGGCTTTGGCGCGGCTTTCCAGAATTTCAACAGCAGGCAGTACCTTGCCTTCAACGAACTCCAGGAAGGCACCGCCACCTGTAGAGATGTACGAAATTTGATCAGCAATGCCGTATTTGTCGATGGCCGCCAGGGTGTCGCCACCGCCAGCAATCGAGAAGGCTTCGCTGTCAGCAATCGCTTGTGCCAGCACTTTGGTGCCGTTGCCGAACTGGTCAAACTCAAACACGCCTACCGGACCGTTCCACAAAATGGTCTTGGACGATTTCAGCAGGTCAGCGAAGTGCGCTGCAGTTTGTGGACCAATGTCCAGGATCATGTCGTCAGCAGCCACGTCGCCGATCAGTTTGACGGTCGCTTCAGCGGTTTCTGCGAATTGCTTGGCAACCACGACGTCGGTTGGCAGCGGCACGTTGACCTTGGCCGCGATGGCACGGGCAGTGTCCAGCAGGTCGGGTTCGTACAGCGATTTGCCTACCGGGTGGCCGGCAGCCGCCAGGAAGGTGTTGGCAATGCCGCCGCCAACGATCAGCAGGTCGCAGATCTGGCTCAGGCTGTTCAGCACTTCGAGTTTGGTCGACACCTTGGAACCAGCAACAATGGCCGCCATTGGCTTGGCCGGGGCGCCCAGGGCTTTGCCCAGCGCGTCCAGCTCAGCAGCCAACAACGGGCCCGCAGCGGCAACCTTGGCGAACTTGGCAACGCCGTGGGTCGAGCCTTCTGCGCGGTGCGCTGTACCGAAAGCGTCCATCACGAACACGTCGCACAGGGCGGCGTATTGCTTGGCCAGTTCGTCAGCGTTTTTCTTTTCGCCCTTGTTGAAACGCACGTTTTCGAACAACACGATGTCGCCCGCTTTAACGTCGACGCCGTTCAGGTAGTCGCTGACCAGCGGCACTTCGCGGCCCAGGGCTTTGCTCAGGTAGTCAGCGACTGGCTTGAGGCTGTTCTCGGCCGAGAACTCGCCTTCAGTCGGACGCCCCAGGTGCGAGCAGACCATAACCGCTGCGCCTTTTTCCAGGGCCAGCTTGATGGTCGGCAGCGAAGCAAGGATGCGCGCATCGCTGGCGACAACACCGTCCTTTACCGGGACGTTGAGGTCTTCGCGGATCAGTACGCGCTTACCTTGGAGATCGAGGTCGGTCATCTTCAACACGGTCATGGGTCGCAGTTCCTGAGTTTCTAATGTTAGAGAGCGGGTTTAGGGTGAGTGATGTGCAAATAGTGCTCGGCCACATCGATCATTCGATTGGCAAAACCCCATTCGTTGTCGAACCAGGCCAGCAGGTTCACCAGCCGTGGGCCGGAAACGCGGGTCTGGCTGGCATCGACGATGGCCGAATGCGGGTCGTGGTTAAAATCGCAACTGGCGTGCGGCAACTCGGTGTACGCCAACAGGCCTTTGAGCGGGCCGCTGGTCGCCGCCTCGCGCAACACGCGGTTAACTTCGGTGGCGTCGGTGTCACGCGCCGTGACCAGGGTAATGTCCAGACATGACACATTCAGGGTCGGCACACGTACGGCTTTGGCTTGAATCCGCCCGGCAAGTTCCGGCAATAAACGCTCAATGCCTTTGGCGAGGCCGGTGGACACCGGAATCACCGACTGAAACGCCGAGCGTGTACGACGCAGGTCTTCATGGTGGTAGGCATCAATCACCGGCTGGTCGTTCATGGCTGAGTGAATCGTGGTAATCGATACGTACTCAAGACCGAACGCTTCATCGAGCAGGCGCAACAGCGGCACGCCGCAGTTGGTGGTGCACGAGGCGTTGGACACCAGGCGCTCGTCGCCGGTAAGGGTGTGCTGGTTGACGCCATACACGATGGTCGCGTCAACATCGGCTTCGCTGGCCATCGGCTGCGAGAACAGCACACGGGGTGCCCCGGCATCGAGAAAACGCTGGCCGTCGGCACGGGAGTGATAGACGCCGGAGCATTCCAGCACCAGATCCACGCCCAGCGCGGCCCAGTCGATGCCTTCGGGGGTGGCACTGCGGAACACTTTCACGCAGTCGCCATTGATATGCAGGCAGTCGCCTTCGATCCGTATGTCGCCGGGGAACCGGCCATGGGTGGAGTCGAAGCGCGTCAAATATTCGAGGCTGGCCATATCGGCCAAATCATTCAGTGCAACAATTTCAAACCCGGCAGCCGCCCCTCGCTCAAACAACGCACGCAAGACGCAACGACCAATCCGGCCGTAGCCGTTGAGTGCAACTTTGTAAGGACGCAGTTGAGGCATGGGGTTCTCTTATCAGGGTGTAAACACAACGATCCCCCGTAGGAGCTGCCGCAGGCTGCGATCTTTTGATTTTTAAAAGATCGCAGCCTTCGTACCTCGGCAGCTCCTACGGGGGGATTGCTTAGTCTTCCAGCAGCTCTTCAGCCTGACCCAGGATGTTTTCCACGGTGAAGCCGAACTCTTCGAACAAGGCAGGCGCAGGCGCCGACTCGCCGTAGGTGGTCATGCCGATCACGCGGCCTTCCAGGCCCACGTACTTGTACCAGTAGTCTGCGTGGGACGCTTCGATAGCAATACGCGCGCTAACCTGCAACGGCAGAACCGACTGCTTGTAGCCTGCATCTTGAGCTTCGTACACGCTGGTGCACGGGATCGACACCACACGAACCTTGCGGCCTTGTTCGGTCAGTTTCTCGTACGCCTGAACGGCCAGGCCGACTTCGGAACCGGCCGAGATCAGGATCAGCTCAGGCTCGCCTGCGCAGTCCTTGAGCACGTAACCACCGCGGTTGATGTTGGCGATCTGGCCAGCATCACGGGTTTGGTGGTTGAGGTTCTGACGCGAGAAGATCAACGCGGACGGGCCGTCGTTGCGCTCCAGGGCGTATTTCCAGGCTGCTGCAGATTCCACTGCATCGCATGGGCGCCAGGTGTCCAGGTTCGGCGTGGTACGCAGGCTGGTCAATTGCTCAACCGGCTGGTGCGTCGGGCCGTCTTCGCCCAGACCGATGGAGTCGTGGGTGAACACATAAATCACACGCTGCTTCATCAGAGCCGACATGCGGATGGCGTTGCGAGCGTATTCCATGAACATCAGGAAGGTCGCGCCGTAAGGCACCAGGCCGCCGTGCAGGGCAACGCCGTTCATGATGGCGCTCATGCCGAACTCACGCACGCCGTAGTACACGTAGTTGCCGCTGGCGTCTTCAGCGCTCACACCTTTGCAACCTTTCCACAGGGTCAGGTTGGAACCGGCCAGGTCAGCCGAGCCGCCCAGCAGTTCAGGCAGCAGCGGGCCAAAGGCGTTGAGGGTGTTTTGGCTGGCTTTACGGCTGGCGATGGTTTCGCCTTTGGCCGCGACTTCTGCGATGTAGGCGCTGGCCTTGGCATCGAAGTCAGCAGGCAGTTGGCCGCTCAGGCGACGGGTCAGCTCTGCAGCCAGCTCCGGGAACTCGGCAGCGTAGGCAGCGAAGCGCTTGTCCCACTCGGACTCAACGGCAGCACCGGCTTGCTTGGCATCCCATTCGGCGTAGATATCGGCCGGGATTTCAAACGGGCCGTGGTTCCAGTTCAGCGCAGTGCGGGTCAGGGCGATTTCGTCGTTGCCCAGTGGAGCACCGTGGCAATCTTCTTTGCCTTGCTTGTTCGGCGAGCCAAAACCGATGGTGGTTTTGCAGCAGATCAGCGTTGGCTTGTCGCTTTTACGCGCGGTGTCGATGGCGGTTTTGATTTCTTCCGGGTCGTGACCGTCAACGTTGCGGATCACTTGCCAGTTGTAGGCTTCGAAACGCTTTGGCGTGTCGTCGGTGAACCAGCCTTCAACTTCGCCATCAATCGAGATGCCGTTGTCGTCGTAGAACGCGATCAGCTTGTTCAGGCCCAAGGTGCCGGCCAACGAGCCAACTTCATGGGAAATGCCTTCCATCATGCAGCCATCACCCAGGAACACGTAGGTGTGGTGATCGACAACGTTGTGGCCAGGACGGTTGAACTGCGCGCCCATGACTTTTTCAGCCAGGGCAAAGCCCACGGCATTGGCCAGGCCCTGACCCAGCGGGCCAGTGGTGGTTTCAACGCCCGGCGTGTAACCGAACTCCGGGTGGCCCGGGGTACGGCTGTGCAGTTGGCGGAAGTTTTTCAGATCGTCGATCGACAGGTCATAGCCGGTCAGGTGCAACAACGAGTAGATCAGCATCGAGCCGTGGCCGTTGGACAGCACGAAGCGGTCACGGTCAGCGAACGAAGGATTGCTCGGGTTGTGCTTCAGATAATCGCGCCACAGTACTTCGGCGATATCCGCCATACCCATAGGGGCACCTGGATGGCCGCTGTTGGCTTTTTGCACGGCATCCATGCTGAGTGCACGAATGGCGTTGGCACGCTCACGACGGCTGGGCATCGCTGTTCTCCTGGGTATTGAAAGTTAAATCGAAACGGAAAAAAGGTGAGCATTTTCCCTCACCCACCGCCTTCGGGGCAATGACAGATAGTCGCTTGAAGCGTTTTTCATGCGCTTAACCGTTCAACCTGTTGAAGATCGGACATTTCATTTCGTTATTGAGTGCAAGACATCCGACCAACGAACCGGTTATCGATCAATATCAAAAAGTTTTGATATTGAACTTGCGAGGTGTGAGACGGGTAACTAGACTGCGCCCCCATGAACTTACGCGTGCCTTCTATCCGCCATGACGATTGCGACGAGCTCTCCGCCCTGTGCAAGGCCGGAGGTGACCCGCTGCGACTCAATGTGCTGCGCGCGTTGGCCAACGATTCATTTGGAGTGCTGGAACTGACGCACATATTTGCCACCGGCCAGTCAGGCATGAGCCACCACCTCAAGGTGTTGTCCCAGGCACAACTGGTGGCCACGCGTCGCGAAGGCAATGCCATTTTTTATCGTCGTGCCCTGCCCCACACCGAACTGCTGGGCGGCAAGTTGCATGCTGCATTGCTGGAAGAGGTCGACAACCTGACCCTGCCCGCCGACGTGCAAGCGCGCATCAGTGCCGTACATGGACAACGAGCAGCGGCCAGCCAGGACTTTTTCTCGCGTATCGCCGAGAAATTTCGAGCTCAACAGGACTTGATCGCTGGCGTGCCACAGTATCGGGACAGCGTGTTGACGCTGCTCGACAAACAGAGCTTCAGCCCAGCCGCCACGGCCCTTGAAGTCGGCCCCGGAGACGGCAGTTTTTTGCCCGACCTGGCCCAACGCTTCCAGCACGTCACGGCACTGGACAACAGCTCGGTAATGCTTGAGCTGGCCCGCCAGCTGTGTGAACGCGAGTCACTGAACAACGTCAGCCTGCTCCTGGCCGACGCGCTGCACGATGCGCACCTGCAGGCCGATTGCGTGGTGGTGAACATGGTCTTGCACCATTTCGCGGCACCGGCCGATGCACTCAGGCAACTGGCCACCTTGTTGAAACCTGGCGGTAGCCTGCTGGTAACAGAGTTGTGTAGCCATAATCAGGCGTGGGCCCGCGAGGCTTGCGGCGATCTGTGGCTAGGTTTTGAACAAGATGATCTGGCCCATTGGGCCACCGCTGCGGGACTCGTTCCCGGGGAAAGCCTCTATGTAGGCTTACGTAATGGTTTCCAGATTCAGGTCCGCCACTTTCAGCGGCCGGCTGGCGACACTCACCATCGGTAAATATTAGGAAACCGTCGAGATGAGCGAATACTCCCTTTTCACCTCCGAGTCCGTGTCTGAAGGGCATCCGGACAAAATCGCCGACCAGATTTCTGATGCGGTGCTGGACGCCATCATTGCTGAAGACAAGCACGCCCGTGTGGCCTGCGAAACTCTGGTGAAAACCGGCGTGGCAATCATTGCAGGCGAAGTCACCACTTCGGCCTGGGTTGACCTGGAACAGATCGTTCGTGACGTGATCACCGACATCGGCTACACCAGCTCCGACGTCGGTTTCGACGGCGCGACCTGCGGTGTCATGAACATCATCGGCAAGCAGTCTCCTGACATCAACCAGGGTGTTGACCGCGCCAAGCCTGAAGATCAGGGCGCCGGTGACCAGGGCCTGATGTTCGGCTACGCCAGCAACGAAACCGACGTGCTGATGCCAGCACCGATCACCTTCTCGCACCAACTGGTTCAGCGTCAGGCTGAAGCCCGTAAATCCGGCCTGCTGCCGTGGTTGCGCCCGGACGCCAAGTCCCAGGTCACCTGCCGTTACGAAAACGGTAAAGTGGTTGCTGTTGACGCCATCGTGCTGTCGACCCAGCACAACCCGGAAGTGTCGTATAGCGACCTGCGCGAAGGCGTGATGGAGCTGATCGTCAAGCACGTGCTGCCCGCTGAACTGCTGCACAAAGACACCCAGTTCCACATCAACCCGACTGGCCAGTTCATCATTGGTGGCCCGGTGGGCGACTGCGGCCTGACCGGCCGCAAGATCATCGTTGACACCTACGGCGGCATGGCCCGTCACGGCGGCGGCGCGTTCTCGGGTAAAGACCCGTCCAAGGTTGACCGTTCGGCGGCTTACGCCGGTCGTTACGTGGCCAAGAACATCGTGGCTGCCGGCCTGGCTGAGCGTTGCGAGATCCAGGTTTCCTACGCAATCGGCGTCGCTCAACCGACTTCGATTTCGTTGAACACCTTCGGCACTGGCAAGATCTCTGACGACAAGATCATCAAGCTGGTACGTGAAGTGTTCGACCTGCGTCCATACGCCATCACCACCATGCTCGATCTGCTGCACCCGATGTACCAGGAAACAGCCGCATACGGTCACTTCGGCCGTACGCCGCAGACCAAAACCGTTGGCAACGATACCTTCACCACGTTCACGTGGGAGCGTACCGACCGCGCTGAAGAACTGCGCGCCGCCGCTGGTTTGTAAGTAAGCCAGAAGCCCCGGACAGGTCCCTGTCCGGGGCTTTTTTGTGCCTCACAACATCTGCCCGTGTGGGAGCGGGCTTGCTCGCGATGGCAACGACGCAGTTTGTCTGACACACCGCGCTGCCTGAATCGCGAGCAAGCCCGCTCCCACAGAAACACCCGGCAATCTTCTGCCCAAGCGCCACGGCCATCCTCCACTAGCCTAAAGCATTCACTCCGGGCAAGGACGCTCATGATGCTGGCCATACTCCGCGTTTTCAGTGGGCTTCTGCTCGCGTATCTCAGTTTCAACACCCTCGCCAACCCCTGCGCCGACGAGCAAACCCTGCGTCAGCAACTCAAGGTGTGGGACGACAGTTACCACCGCTTGGGGGTTTCTCTGGTCAGCGATGCGGTATACGACCAACTGCGCAGCCGCCTGGAACTCTGCCGAGCTGTGGATAACCCGTTGCAAACGGCAAGCGGCCCGATGGCTCATCCCGTGGCGCAAACCGGGCTGGCCAAGCTGGCAGATGAACGCGCCGTTGACGGCTGGATCAAGGGTCGTCAGGACCTGTGGGTACAACCCAAGGTGGATGGCGTGGCGGTCACCCTGATCTACCACCAAGGGCAACTACAGCACGTCATCAGCCGCGGCGACGGGCTTAGCGGGCAGAACTGGACGGCGGCTGCACAGGTGATCAGCGCCATCCCGCAACGCTTGCCACAGCCTGTGGACATGTTGTTGCAAGGTGAACTCTATTGGCGGGTACCCGGACATGTTCAGGCCAAGGCGGGCAGCGTCAACGCGCGCAGCACCGTGGCCGGGTTGATGGCCCGCCATGCGCTGAGCCCTGAACAAGGCCAGGGCATTGGCCTGTTCGTATGGGATTGGCCCCAAGGCCCGCATGCCCACAGCGAGCGACTGGCCCGTTTGGCCGAACTGGGTTTTACCGACAGCCAAACCTACAGCCAGCCCATCGACCATCTGGACCACGCCCGGCACTGGCGCGAGCATTGGTTTAACACCCCGCTACCGTTCGCCAGCGATGGTGTGGTGTTGCGCCAAAGTCAGCGCCCGGCCGCCGAGCGTTGGCAAGCCAAACCGCCCAACTGGGCCGCCGCGTGGAAATACCCGCACGCCCAGGCGCTGAGCGAAGTGCGTAAGGTTACGTTCAACATCGGCCGCACCGGGCGCATCACGCCCATGCTGGAGCTGACCCCGGTGCGCCTTGATGACCGCACGATCAAACGCATTAGCGTGGGCTCGCTGCAACGCTGGCAAGATCTGGATATTCGCCCCGGCGACCACGTGGCCATCAGCCTGGCGGGCATGACCATTCCCCGGCTCGACAGCGTGGCCTTGCGCGCCAGTGAACGAGTTGAAGTCCTGGCGCCCCAGCCCAATAACTTCCATGCCTTGAGCTGCTGGTCGGCAACACCGGGCTGTGAACGTCAGTTTTTGGCGCGGCTCAATTGGCTCAGCAGCAAGAAGGGTTTGGCCATGCCGTTTGTCGGGCCCGGCACCTGGAATACGCTGATTCAAGCCGGTGAGGTCAATAACCTGCTCGATTGGTTGACCCTGGACGCCGCCCGGCTTGCTAACATTGGCGGCTTCGGCGAGCGCAGCAGCGAACGTTTGCTCGCCAGTGTGCACGCGGCGCGGCAACAACCGTTTGCTCGATGGGTCAAAGCGTTGGGTTTGCCGCCCACCGGGGATGCGCCGTTGGGGCAGTCATGGCAAGCGCTGGTCGCGCGCGATGAACAGGCCTGGCAGACGTATGCCGGGATAGGTGCCCTGCGTGCTGCGCAATTGACTGAATTTATGCGTGAGCCGAACGTACAGGCATTAAGTGAACAGTTACGGGCTGCCGGAATTGCCGGTTTCGACTAGAAACTGCCCACAGCGTTACGCGAGGCGTATGCTGCGTCCGGGTTTTTGAATTGTGTTTATTGTCATTATTTTTGTCACGGAGCTTTTTATGAAACGTTTTTCACCGCTTGTTCTCTTGACTGTTTGCGGCCTGCTGGCCGCCCCTGTGATGGCTGCCGACCCTGCTCCAGAGCTGACCGGTTGCGCCGCTAAAAAACAAGCCATCACCCTGCAACTTGAACAGGCACGCGCCCACGGCAACAGCAACCAAGCGGCCGGCCTGGAAAAAGCCCTGAGCGAAGTGACGGCGAACTGCACCGACGCAGGCCTGCGCAAAGAGCGTGAAAACAAGGTGCTCGACGCCAAGCACGAAGTCAGCAAGCGCCAGGCCGACCTGGACAAAGCTATGAAAAAAGGCGATCCGGAAAAAATCGACAAGCGCAAAACCAAGCTCGCCGAGTCTCGTAAAGAGCTGCAAGAAGCGCTGGATCAGCTGGACAAGTAAGTCGCTGAACCGCCCTGTAGGAGCGAGCTTGCCTCGCGATCTTTTAAACAATCAAAAGATCGCGAGGCAAGGGATTGTGCCCACTCAGTGATTCCTGAATGCCTTGTGGCACGCACTGCACGTGTCCTGAACTTTCTGCACCGCAGGCGTCAGGTTGCTGGCTGAGTACGGCTGCTGCTGGCTGGCGATCACCAGCGCTCCTGTCGCCGCTTCCAGCTCGCGGGCCAATGCTTCAAACCGTGCCTGTTGCTGCCAGACCGCGTCGGTGGCGCTGGTTTTATCGGAGTCCTTCACCTGCGGGAAATGCGCCCAGGGCTGATACGCCAGCGCATCGAGCTGCATGGCGGCTTCAGCAAAGCGCGGACCGTTAAACGGTACCCGGCCCTTCAACATGCCGCTCAGCTCTTCACTGGTACTGAGCATTTGTTTGAAAATCGCTTTACGCTGACCCAGCGGTGAGTCCGGATCAATGCCGCCACACGCCGACAGCGTCAGGCAGGCCAGCAACACAATGCAACATTGTTTAAAAGTCATGGTGGCTTCACGTCACGAAAATCGGTCGCCAGTATCCTCGTGTCACTCGCAAAGACCAATACCCCTATTAAATATACGGGTTGCCTCGACGGTTATTTGACCTCGGCAACTCTTGAAGGAACCTCGCTGATGAGATCACTTTTCAAGCCGCTGGCGTGGGCGCTGCCGATTGTCATGCTGCTGGCCGGGTGCAATGGCACCGACAAAGACACCGCCAAACCGGTCCCGCATACCACCTACAGCAAGGCGGACTGGAGCGCGCTGCCGGAAGTGACCGGTGTTGACCTGCAAAACGGTTTCGCCTCATGGCGCAGCGCGTGCACACGGCTCAAGGCCGACCCTAACTGGGGCAGCCTGTGCAGCGCTGCCGCCAGCTTGCCGGCCAACCCGAGCGTGGCTGAAGTGAGCAGTTTTCTGCAAACCCACCTGGACGTGTACAGCTTGCGCTCGGCCGAAGGCAGTAGCGACGGCTTGATCACCGGCTACTACGAGCCGGTCTACCCTGGCAGCCTGAAACAGACCTCCGCGGCCCATGTGCCTATTTACGGCGTGCCGTCTGATTTGATCGTGGTGAACCTGGACAGCATCTACCCGGAACTCAAGGGCAAACGCCTGCGCGGTCGCCTTGAAGGGCGTGTGCTCAAACCGTACGACACCGCAGAAACCATCAACAACCAAGGCCTCAATGCGCCGGTACTGGCCTGGCTGACCGACCCGATGGACCTGCAATTTCTGCAAATTCAGGGATCGGGCCGCGTGCAACTCGACAATGGCCGCCAACTGCGCATCGGCTACGCCGACCAAAACGGCCACCCGTACAAACCGATTGGCCGCTGGTTGGTGGAACAGGGCGAGCTGAAAAAAGAAGACGTCACCATGGGCAGCATTCACGCATGGGCAGTGGCTCACCCTGAGCGCGTGCACGAACTGCTGGCCAGCAACCCCAGCTACGTGTTCTTCACGCAAAACCCTGACAGCAACGAAGGCCCGCGCGGCTCGCTGAACGTGCCGTTGACCGCAGGTTACAGCGTGGCAGTGGATCGCAGCGTCATCCCGCTGGGCAGCTTGCTGTGGTTGTCGACCAGCCAGGCAGACGGCCAGCCGATCGTACGCCCGGTTGCCGCCCAAGACACGGGCGGCGCCATTGCCGGTGAAGTGCGCGCAGACTTCTTCGTCGGCACCGGCCCGGAAGCCGGGAAAATCGCGGGCGACATGAAGCAGAAAGGCAACATCTGGCTGTTATGGCCCAAAGGCGCAGCGTTGCCGCAATAACACCTGATTCATCTGTGGACCTGCCGCACCGTCTTCGACGCCGCGCTGTCGCGTAGCAAACAGGTCACCGAATTTCTTCAGCATCCCCCAATCAGTTCCCTCTCCTTCGGGAGAGGGCTAGGGTGAGGGTTGCTCTTAGACCAAGATCAAAAGATCGCGAGGCAAGCTCGCTCCTACACGGCGGGGAGTCAGATAAGTCTTCTTCTATATCTAGAAAACTCCTGCAAATCCTCCCCCGCTTGTTCCTGCCCACCTCGCGGAATAGTCTCGACGCTCGCCCTATTTATCGAGACCTCACATGACTAACAAAGCGGTTATCGTCTTCAGTGGCGGGCAAGACTCGACGACGTGTCTGTTACAGGCGCTGCCTCTGTATGACGAAGTGCACTGCATTACCTTTGACTACGGCCAGCGTCATCGCGCAGAAATTGACGTTGCACGGGCGCTTTCGAAGCAACTGGGCGCCACCCAACACACCGTTCTGGATGCCTCACTGCTCAATCAATTAACGGTCAGCAGCCTGACCCGCGAAGATATGGCCGTGCCCGACGCATCAGCACCTGAAAACGGTTTGCCGAGCACCTTCGTGCCGGGGCGCAATATTGTGTTTCTCACCCTGGCGTCTATTTATGCCTACCAGGTGCAGGCCAAAACCGTGATTACCGGCGTGTGCGAAACAGACTTTTCAGGCTATCCGGACTGCCGCGACGCGTTCGTCAAATCACTGAACCAGGCCATCACCTTGGGCATGGCCTACGACGTACGCATCGAAACGCCGCTGATGTGGCTAAACAAAGCCGAAGTGTGGGCGCTGGCCGATGAATACCAGCAATTGGCCGTGATTCGTGACCAGACTCTGACCTGCTACAACGGCATCCAGGGCGCGGGCTGCACTCACTGCGCCGCCTGCAGCTTGCGGGCAAAAGGGTTGGCCGAGTACTTGAGCGACACAGCAGGTGTTCGCCAACGCTTGCAGGCAAAGCTGCAAAAAGCCGCATAGCGCCTTGCAATTCCTGAGCGCACAGAACGTCTACAGGAGCGCAATGGCTAGCCCAACAAAGACCCGCTCGCCGTTACATCGACACAAAAAAGAAGCTGACAATCAGCCCCATGCCGATAAACCAGACAATCGAGCGCAACAGCGCCCAGTCGGCCAGGTAGCAGATGATGTACAGCAGGCGGCTGGTGATGAATAGCACCGCCAGCACATCAATGGTCACTGGCTGGGCGTTGCCCACGATGTCGGCAATGATCACCGCCGCCGCAAAGGCCGGGGTTACTTCAAAGCTGTTGAGCTGGGCGTTGTGGGCGCGTTTGGCAGACCCTTCGAGGGTGGCGAGAAACGCGCGCGGGTCATGGTTTTGTCGGGGGCCGAACTTGCCTTGGCTGAACTTGGCAATGCCGGTACAGACGTACGGCAAACACAGGGCAATCAGTACACACCAGAAGGCAACGGTCATGGGACTTTCCTTTTTAGAGTTTCATCACGAGCATGCCGATCAGCACCCGTCCAAAGGCTAAGAGCGTCCGGCGGCCAAAAGGTTCTTGGCGCTGCTGGTGCTCGCTTGGTTGTAACAGCCGCGGTCTAAACTTCCAGCGATCTTTTGCGCTTTGCGTGGGTCCAAACAAACCACCGCCACCTGCACCAACGCCTACGCTTAACCCAGGGTGTGCCGGGTAAAGATGTGTCCCTGAGCGCTGCGATTACATCAAACACACAGTCCGACCCGTTCGGGCTTCCATTCACTCACGCCACCACAGGATCCCGGATGCTTGAGCTTGTTGCTGCGTTTATCTGCCTGACTTCACTACTCACGTATGTGAATTACCGTTTTATCGGCCTGCCGCCAACGATTGGCGTCATGGTCACTGCCCTTATGTTTTCGCTGCTGTTGCAGGGTTTGAGCTTTCTCGGCTATCCGGGGCTCGAAGACCGTGTGCAAGAGCTGATCGGCCAGATCGACTTCAGCGATTTGCTGATGAACTGGATGCTGTCGTTCTTGCTGTTTGCCGGCGCCTTGCACGTTAACTTCAATGACGTGCGCAGTTATCGCTGGCCCATTGGCCTGCTGGCCACCTTCGGTGTGCTGATCGCGACCACGGTCATCGGCAGCCTCGCTTATTACATTTTCGAGCTGTTCGGCTGGCATATCAGCTTCCTGTATTGCTTGCTGTTTGGTGCGCTGATTTCCCCGACCGACCCGATCGCCGTGCTGGGTGTATTGCGTACGGCCAACGCGTCCAAGCCGCTGAAAACCACCATTGTGGGCGAGTCGTTGTTCAATGACGGCACTGCGGTTGTGGTGTTCACCGTGTTGCTCGGCATCGTGCAACTGGGCGAAACCCCGAGCCTGAGCGCGACCGCCATGCTGTTCGCCCACGAGGCCATTGGCGGCGTGGTGTTTGGTGGCCTGATCGGGTACCTGGTGTACCTGATGATCAAAAGCATTGAGCAGTATCAGATCGAGGTGATGCTGACCCTGGCGCTGGTGATCGGCGGCTCGGCCATGGCCAGTGAGCTGCACGTGTCTGCGCCGATTGCGATGGTGGTGGCCGGTTTGATCATCGGCAACCTGGGCCGCAACAAAGCCATGAACGACATGACCCGCCGCTACATGGACGGCTTTTGGGAACTGCTCGATGACATGCTCAACGCGCTGCTGTTTGCGTTGATCGGTATGGAACTGTTGCTGCTGCCATTCTCGTGGCTGCACTTGCTGGCGGCCGGCGTATTGGCCCTGGCGATTCTGCTCTCGCGCCTGCTCACCGTGGCCCCGGCCATTGTGCTGCTGCGTCGCTGGCGCACCGTGCCGCGTGGCACCATCCGCATTCTCACTTGGGGTGGCCTGCGTGGCGGTGTATCGGTGGCCTTGGCCCTGGCGTTGCCGTTGGGCCCGGAGCGCGACTTGATCCTGAGTATCACCTACATCGTGGTGCTGTCTTCGATCCTGCTTCAAGGCCTGACCATCGGCAAACTGGTCAGCCACGTCACCAAAGATGCGCCAGCACCTGCTGAATCCGAACACGCGCATTAAGCCTCAACCCCCCCGCTCTACCGACCCGGGCTGCGATTGTTGATCTCCAACACTCGCAGCCCGGCGCTCATTTCGTCCTGTTCCCGGCGTTTCCCGTCAGCTTGGCTACACTCCTTTCAAAATGTAAAAAAGTACGTCACGAAAGGAGAAAGTGATGAGTTCGTCTGCTGCCTATGCACCACCCCGGCGCCATCTCGGCGCTTACATCGTGATCATCACCGCGTTGATTGCTTTGTGTATCACTGCGTGGCGGTTCTTTACGCCGTTATCCGGGATAACCGATTCCGGTGGCGCGATGGTCGCCATGCTGGCCGAGTTTGTGCTGTTCATTCTGGGCCTGTTACTGATCAAGACAGAGGCCGGAGGGGCCAGGGCTTTCTTCCTGTTCCTGGCTTGGGTAGGTGTTATCGGGACGTTTTTTGCCGCCTTGTTGCTACATGGCTGGTGGACTGCCGCCGTGCTGGTTGTGTGCGCTGTAGGTGTCCTCATTGAAACGTTTGGCAGCAAGCCAACAAGGAGCGCGTGAGATGAGCACAATGAAAAAGAACCTTTTGGCAGCACCTGCCCTTTGTATGCTTGCGGGCATTTCTACAGCCCATGCAGACACCACCTACGTGGTTCCGCCGCCTCTTCTGGCACAATCCAGCGTCTCTGCTGAAGACGCCAAGCTGCCGATTCCGACCGGTAAAGAGTGGGACACCTTCCACGGCCAGCTCAGCTCACAGAAGTACTCGCCGCTGACGCAAATCAACAAGGACAACGTCGGGCAGTTGAAGAAGGTCTGGCAGTATTTCACCGGGGACATGTCTGACGGCACCGGTAAAACCCCGGCCACCGTCTGGTCCGCCACGCCTATTTTTGCCAACGACACGCTGTACGTGGGCACGCCGTTCTACCGCATCATTGCCCTTGAGCCCGAGACCGGCAAAGAGAAGTGGGTGTATGACACCAAGTCCGCATTGGTGGCCGAAACCCAGCCCGCGCTGAAGTCCCGTGGTGTGTCCTACTGGCAGGAAAAAAACCCGCAAGCGGGTGTTGCCTGTCAGAAGATGGTGTACCTGGGCAACATGACCGCGCAGTTGTACGCCGTTGATGCTGACACCGGCAAACCGTGCGAAAACTTCGGCAAAAATGGCGTTGTGGACGTTAACCAGTGGAACAAGCAGAACAACAAATGGCCGTTGTCGCAGTTGCAACCGCCTACCGTGATCGGCGACAAGCTGATCGTGGGCTGGGCCGGTAAAGACTGGGAATACGAAGTCGAATCGCCAGGCTCGCTGTTTGCCCTGAACGCCCGCACTGGCGAGCTGGAGTGGGAATTCAAGCCGATCCCTGAAGAAGAAGCCGGCAAAACCGGTACTGCCAACATCTGGACCGCCATGTCCTATGACCCGGCGCTGGGGTTGCTGTACATCCCCGTGTCCTCGCCGTCGCCCAACTACTGGGGCGGCAACCGCACCAACCCTATTCCGCTGGGTACTTCAACCACAGCGTTGGATATCAACACGGGTAAAGTCGTGTGGTCGCGTCAGTGGGTTCACCACGATATCTGGGACTACGACATCAACTCTGCGCCGACGCTGATGGACATCACCGTGAATGGCAAACCTGTGGCGGCGCTGGTACAAGCGACCAAAATGGGCTTCCTGTTCACCGTGGACCGTCGCACCGGTGAAGACGTGTGGCCGATTGAAGAACGTCCGGTGCCTAAAGGCGAAGCCAAGGGTGAAGTCTACTCACCGACCCAACCGTTCCCGACCAAGCCTGCACCGCTGCTGGATCAGTCGAAAAAACCGGCCATCTGGAAAATCGCTGACATTGTCGGCTTTGGCCAGTGCAGCAAGATGTGGGACGGCCTGGAATACAACGGCATGTACTCGCCGCCCGGCCTCAAAGGCAATGGCGTGCTGGCCTACCCGGACAGCGCCGGTGGTGTGCAGTGGGGTGGCGTAGCGTTCGACCCGGTCAGCCAGGTCGCCATCGTCAACACCTCGCACATCGTGCAGATGATCAAGCTGTGGGATCGCGAGGCCTACGACAAACAGCCTAAAGAATCCGGTAACGAAAACGGCTTCTACCCACAAATCGGCGCGCCTTACGGCATGTCGTTGGTCAACGCGCAGAACTGGGCCGGCATGCCGTGCTGGGCTCCGCCGTTCGGTGAACTGGTGGCGATCAACATGCAGACCGGTGACGTGAAATGGCGTCGTCCGATGGGGGCTGTTCAACAGTGGGGCTGGTACATGCCGCCAGACATGGGTTCGCCAACCATTGGTGGCCCGGCGGTGACAGCCGGTGGCGTGGTGTTCATTGGCGCCTCGATGGACGCCAAGGTACGCGCCTACGCACTGGATGACGGTAAAGAACTGTGGTCTGACATCGTCATGGCCCCTGCCGTCGCCAACCCTGCGGTGTACGAATACAAAGGCAAGCAATACGTGGCCTTTGTCGCAGGCGGCAACTCGATCATGAAAGATCAAGTCGGCGACCAAGTGGTGGTGTACGCGCTGCCGAAGTAAACGCGAAGCCCTCACAGGGTCTATGACCCTGTGAGGCACCTCGTAGCAGCTGTCGAGCCTGCGAGGCTGCGTCCGATTGCGAAGCGATCGTAAACCCACAAAACCCGATCTAACTGAAGAACCTCGATAACCCGTTTACGACGGCTGCGCCGCCGGACGTAGCCTCGCAAAGCTCGTCAACTGCTACAGAGATTCATCCCGTTGCTGGGCTAGTGGTTTATCTGCGCTGCTCATAAAATCTGCAGTGACACCCTCACCCTCAAACCAGCCATCCCACAGCCTACTCACTTGAACAGTTAGAAGGGCCTGTCCTCTAGAAACAGCATCAATATGATTAAGCTCATCGCAGACTACCGCTGCTTTAGACAGTCTGTTCACTCGGCCACGATGCGTTTGAAACAATGAACTCCTTTGCATAAAAACCCTCCGCATGCATCGCTCTAAAGCCCTAACGTAATCTCTGTCCCAAACAAATCAATCGGCAATGATTGAAGCATCAATCCCCCCGACGAGTGGCGTCAGCCCCTTCTATCCGCCGCAGCTGTTCATTGGCTCGCTCGGCGAACAATTCCAGTAACCCTTCCAGTAGATGCACCGGCGCTTCGTCGGCGCGGGTCAGGGCGTACAGGGTGATCGGCAATGCCGGGCTCAACGGGCGGATGACGGTGCTTGCCGCTGAGGCGCCCAGGGCGGTGAACGGGTCTATCACGGCCAACCCCGCTCCCGATTCCACCATCGCTCGCGCCAGCGAGTAGGTCTGCACCGCAATGTTGATGCGCGGGGGCGGCTCGATGGTTTTCAGGTAGCTGTCCAAGCGCGCAAACAACGGATCGGCGCTGCTCAGGCCAATCAACGGGGCGTCCGCCAGTTCATGCAGCGCCAGCGACTCGCCCTCACGGTCTTCGCTCCAGTAACCCCGTGGCGCCAACGCGACCAGCACGCTGTGGGCCAACGCCTGAGCCTTGAGCCCCGGGTGGTCGGGCAGTTTCAAGGTCAGCGCTACGTCCAGCTCACGCATCAGCAGGCTTTGCACCAGTTCACGACTGTGTGCGCTCGCCAGTTCGCAGCGGCTGTCGGGGTAGCGGCGCGTCCACTCGCCAATCACTGGCGGCAACAAGGACAACGCCAACGCAGGCGTACTGCCGATGCGCAAGCGATGCCCCGGTGTGCGCCGCAAGCTTTCGGCCAGACGCTGTACGCCTTGCACACTCTCACTGACTTTTTCGACCTCGCGCTCCAGCAGCAGCGCCTCGGGGGTGGGCTGCAGTTTGCCGCGCACGCGCAAGAACAACGGGAACCCCAGTTGCATCTCGGCATGCTGCAGGACTTTGCTCACCGCAGGTTGCGAGACATGCAGCAACTGGGCGGCAGCGCTGATGGAGCCGGTCTGGCGAATAGCCTGGAATATTTCGATGTGGCGCAAGCGCATGGCGGCAGTCCATAACCTTTGTTTATGGGTGAAGCATCTTTAATCATTGTTCAGCGCCTGTCACCTGCCCCTAATCTGAAACCCGCATAACAGTGGGTAAGGACTGACATGGCACAGCGTGTTTGCATCATCGGCGGTGGGGTTATCGGGCTGGCAACGGCGTATGCGCTGGTGCGCGAAGGCTTTGACGTGAGTGTGATCGAAGCCCGCCCGACGCTCGGCAGCCAGACCAGCTTTGCCAACGGCGGCCAATTGTCGTACCGCTATGTCGCCCCGCTGGCCGATGCTGGCGTGCCGTTGCAGGCGCTGGGCTGGATGTTGCGCGGCGACTCACCGCTCAAACTGCGCCCGCGCATGGACCCGGCGCAATGGCGCTGGCTGGCCTCGTTTGTGGCCGCCTGCCGGGGGTCGGTCAATCAGCGCAATGGCGCACATTTGCTGCGTTTGGCATTGCTGAGCCAGGCCACGTTGCAGCAATGGCGCGAGGAAGATCATCTGGACGGGTTCCAATGGCGGCGTAACGGCAAGCTGGTGGCTTTTCGCGAACCGTCGCACTTCGCCAAGGCCCGGCAAAGAGTTATCCACAGCTCGTTTCAGCAAGCGCTCTCTGCCAGCGAATGCTCGGCCCTGGAGCCGGGTTTGCAAGGCTGCGCATTTGTCGGCGGCATTTACACCCCCGATGAAGAGGTCGGCGATTGCCACGCCTTCTGCCAACAGTTATTCGCCCGTTTGCAGGCCTCGGGGCGCTGCACCTTTTTGCTGGGCAAAACCGTCACCCGTTTGCATCACGAGCACGGTGAGGTCAAGGCCGTGCACATGGGCGACGAGGTGCTGCCGGTCGATCAACTGGTGCTCGCAGCGGGGCATAACAGCCCGGCCTTGAGCCTGCCGGGGCTGAATCTGCCGCTGTACCCACTCAAGGGTTACAGCCTCACATTGCCGTTGAGCGACCCCGGCAAAGCCCCCGACGTGAGCATCACCGATTACGACCGCAAGATCGTGTACGCCCGCATTGGCGAACAATTGCGCATTGCCGCAATGGTCGACATCGTCGGTTTTGATGCCTCACTCGACCCCAAGCGCATCGCGCAAATGCGCCAGCTGGCCCAAAGCACCTTCCCCGAAGCGGGCGATTACCAACACGCCATTGAGTGGGCAGGCATGCGTCCGGCCACCCCCAGCGGCGTACCGATTCTGGGCGCCAGCGGCTATCGCAACTTGTGGCTCAACCTGGGCCACGGCGCGCTGGGCTTTACCCTGGCTTGCGGCAGCGGGCGCTTGCTGAGCGAGCTGATTGCACAGCGCAAAACCTCCATTGACCTGCAAGGTCTGGCCTTGCACGCCGCCTGACCATTGACCCACACCTTAAGGAAATGCCCGATGACGATTCACCGCATTCACAGCAATGACCGTTTAAGTGCCGCTGCGACCTATGAGGCGCTGGTGTTTCTGTCCGGGCAAGTGCCGACCGGTAGCGAGGACATTACCGCGCAGACCGAAGAAGTCCTGAGCAAGATCGACGCCTTGTTGGCCGAAACCGGCAGCAACAAGGACCACATCCTCAACGCCACGATTTACTTGCAAAACATTGAGCGCGACTTCGCGCCCATGAACGCGGTGTGGTCTGCCTGGCTGTCTGCGGGCAAGGCGCCGACGCGCACCACGCTGCAAGCGCAACTGGCCCGACCGCAAGTGCTGGTGGAAATCAGCGTGATTGCTGTGCGTCGCTAATCAGCTTGAAACCGGAGAATAAGAAGATGAAAAAGCTCACCTTGATCAGTTGCACGCTGGGCCTTTTGCTCAGCCACTCACTGCACGCCAGCGAAGCGCCGTTGCAGGGCACACTCAAAAAAGTCGCTGATTCCGGGAGCATAACCCTGGGTTATCGCGATGCATCGGTGCCTTTTTCCTACGTAGGCGACAACACAGGCAAGCCGATGGGCTATTCGGTGGAGTTGGCGAACAAAATCGTCGAGCGCATCCAGCAGCAAGTCGGCGGCGCGCCACTGAAGGTCAAATACAACCTGGTGACCTCGCAAACCCGGATCCCGCTGGTGCAAAACGGCACGGTTGATCTGGAGTGCGGCTCAACCGGCGTGACGGCCGAGCGGCAAAAACAGGTGGCGTTCTCGTATGGCTTTATCTACGTCAAAGGCCAGTTGCTGACCGCCAAAAACAGCGGCATTCAGGGCTTTGACGACCTGCGCGACAAGAACGTCGTGACCACGGCGGGCACCACCAATGAGCGCTTTCTCAAGAGCTACAACGCCGACCACAAGATGAACATGAACGTGATCAGTGCCAAAGACCATGGCGAGGCGTTCAAGATGCTCGAAACCGGCCGTGCTGTGGCCTTTTACATGGATGACGCGCTGCTCTACGGCGAACGCGCCAAAGCCCGCGACCCGCACAACTGGGTGGTGGTGGGTCACGAGCAGTCGCGTGAAATCTACAGCTGCATGGTGCGCAAGGACGACCCGCAGTTGCTGGCGGTGGTGAACCGGGCGCTGGCGGATCTGTACCAGTCGGGCGAGATCAACGGCATCTATCAGCGCTGGTTTGAGCAGCCGATTCCACCGAATGGCCTGAACCTGGAGTTCCCGATGACCGCCGAACTGAAGCAGATCATCGCCAAGCCAGTGAGCGATCCGGTGGAGTAAACCCCAGGCTTACGACACCCACGGCGACGTGCGGATGATCTCGACGAAGTTCAGTGGCTTGAAGCTTGGGTCGATGTCCACCAGCACGTCGGCGTTAACCGTGCCGAAGGTGGTGTCGGGGCGGTGTTTGAAGCCGTTGGCGAAGGCACAGAGGATGCATTCCTTGAAGCCTTCGCCACGCGGGTGCGCATGCACCACGGCTTCGCGTTGCTCAGTGGGGAACGCCGCGTAATCAATGCCCAGCACGTCCATTTCTACGCCCGCCGTCACCAGCGCCACGTTCGGCCGAAGGTGTTGCGGCACGCCCGGCGTGGTGTGCAGGGCAATGGACAACCAGACTTGTTCGACATCATCGTCGCTCAGGCCAAAAGGTTTCATAAAGGCTTTGGCGCTGTTGGCGCTGTCCACTTCAAACCGTTCGTTGTCACTGCGATGGCCTTCAACCAGTCCCAGATCATGGAACATCGCCCCCACGTACAAAAGCTCCGGGTCATAGGCCAATTGCTTGCGTTGGCCGCTCAGCGCGCCAAACAAAAACACCCGCCGCGAGTGGTTATAGAGCAGATCGGACTCCACATCACGGATGTATTCGGTCGTTGCTTTTGCCAAGGCGCTGTCCGGAATGACGATGCCTGCGATGGTCTGACTCATGGCGAACTCCTCGATCAAGCGCCGGGGTGGCGCTGTTGAGTTCAGTGTGGACCGCGCCCTCCATGGCAACAATCGTCACGCAGGTGCGATTCGTGCCAATCAGATGGCAATGCCGGCCACGCCTTTTAACAGGCTTGCCACACCGGGCGGCGGCGGTATTTGATGTAACACCCCTCAGACGGCGAACCCAGATGACCTTGAAGATCGCATTGATCGTTTTCCCCGGCGTGCAGGCCCTGGATGTGACCGGGCCCATGGATGTGTTCGCCGAGGCCAATGTGTTTCTGCCGCCCGCTGAGCGCTATCAACTGGAGGTGCTGGGCCTGGAGGCAGGCTTGCTGGCCTGCTCCAACGGCTTGTCGATCCAGGCCCATCGGCATTTCACCGAGGCCAGCACCGCCTACGACCTGGTCTTGTGTGCTGGCGGCCCGGCCCTGCCCGATCAGGATTTTGGCCCGGCGTTTTATAGCTGGTTACGCACACTGTGCCGCCGCTCGCGACGCTTTGGTTCGATCTGTAACGGGGCGTTGATGCTCGCTCGCGCAGGCTTGCTGGACGGCCGACACGTGACCACGCACTGGGGCGATGTCGCAGCCCTGGCGCGCGTGTGTCCGAGCGCAAAACTGGAAGCCGATCGCTTGTATGTGCAGGACGACAACTTGTTTACGTCGGCCGGGGTGACGGCCGGGATTGATCTGTCGCTGTATGTGTTGTGCCAGGATCATGGCCCCGAGATCGCACTCAGCGTGGCCAAACGGCTGGTGGTGTTTACCCAGCGTTCGGGCGGGCAGTCGCAGTTCAGCCCGTTTTTGACCGCAGCCACCCCGGACGATTCGCCGGTGGCGGCGGTGCAACGGTTTGTGCAGGCCAATCTGCGTGCGGATCTGACCATCGTTGAACTGGCGCAAGCGGCCAACATGAGCCCGCGCAACTTCTCTCGGGTATTTGCCCGTGACACCGGTGTTACCCCGGCGCAATTTGTTGAAGGTGCGCGGGTAGATGCGGCCCGCGCCTTACTGGAAAACCCGGCGCTGGCCCTCAAGACCGTAGCCTACGAATGCGGTTTTCGCGATGCGCACCACCTGCGCAGTGTGTTCATGCGCAGGCTGGGCGTCTCGCCGCAGCAGTTTCGGGCGAACTTCGCGGTGATGGCGTAACGAGTATTCCTGTAGGAGCGAGCTTGCCTCGCGATCTTTTGATCTTTAAAAGATCGCGAGGCAAGCTCGCTCCTACAGGTCAATCGTTTAGAAATCACCCCACAGTTGCTGGGCCACGGCCAGCGCGACTACGGGCGCCGTTTCGGTGCGCAGCACCCGCGGGCCGAGGCGGGCCGGCTGGAAGCCTGCTGTTTGAGCGTGCTCCACTTCGTTATCGGTCAACCCGCCTTCCGGGCCGATCAAAAACGCCAGGCGCGCAGGCTTGGCGTGGCTGGTCAGCGGCGCTGACACCGGGTGCAGCACCAGCTTAAGGTCGGCCTCGGTGGTTTTGATCCAGTCACTGAGCAATACCGGCGGGTGAATCACCGGCACCCGCGAACGGCCACACTGCTCACACGCACTGATCGCCACTTGCCGCCAATGCATAAGGCGTTTGTCAGCACGTTCGTCCTTGAGCCGCACTTCGCAGCGCTCACTCATGATCGGAGTAATTTGCGTCACGCCCAATTCAGTGGCCTTTTGAATCGCCCAGTCCATGCGCTCGCCACGGGACAACCCTTGGCCCAGGTGAATGGCCAACGGCGACTCAACTTGCCCGGCAAAGGTTTCGTCGAGCACCACGCGCACACGTTTTTTGCCGACTTCCAGCAAGCGCCCCAGAAACTCCTGACCCGAGCCGTCGAACACTTGCAGGGCATCGCCCTCGGCCATGCGCAGCACGCGGCCAATGTAATGCGCCTGGGCTTCAGGCAGTTCATGCTCACCGAGGCTCAACGGGGCGTCGATAAAGAAGCGGGACAATCTCATTTAATTTCTCTGAAAAAAAGCCCTCTGTAGGAGCGAGCTTGCCTCGCGATCTTTTGGCTTTAAAAAAAGATCGCGAAACAAGCTCGCTCCTACAGGGGATTAAAATTAACCCGGGTCGCGGAAGTCTGGATGGAAGTTCGCCGGCACGGCCACGCTGATGTCCGTGCGCGTCGCGATGTCGATGCCTTCGCTGGCCACTTCAGCCAGAAAGTCGATCTGCTCGGGGGTAATCACGTAAGGCGGCAAGAAATACACCACACTGCCCAACGGGCGCAACAACGCACCCCGCTCCAGCGCGTGCTGGAAGACTTTCAGGCCGCGTCGTTCCTGCCACGGGTAAGCCGTTTTGGTGGCTTTGTCCTGGACCATTTCTATCGCCAGCACCATACCTGTCTGACGCACTTCCGAAACATGTGCATGGTCGGCCAGGTGGGCCGTTGCGCTGGCCATGCGCTGGGCGAGTGCCTTGTTGTTTTCGATGACGTTGTCGTCTTCAAAAATATCCAGCGTGGCCAACGCCGCTGCACACGCCAGCGGGTTGCCGGTGTAGCTGTGGGAATGGAGGAAGGCGCGCAGGGTCGGGTAGTCGTCGTAGAACGCGCTGTACACCTCATCGGTGGTCAGGCATGCCGCCAGCGGCAAGTAGCCACCGGTCAAGGCTTTGGACAAGCACAGGAAGTCTGGCGTGATGCCGGCTTGTTCACAGGCAAACATCGTCCCGGTGCGGCCAAAGCCCACGGCGATTTCGTCGAGGATCAAGTGCACGCCATAACGGTCACAGGCCTCGCGCAACAACGTGAGGTACACCGGGTGGTACATGCGCATACCGCCCGCGCCCTGAATCAACGGCTCGACGATCACCGCCGCAATCGTGGCATGGTGCTCGGCCAGGGTCTGTTCCATGGCCTGAAACATTGTGCGCGAGTGGGCTTCCCAGCTCACGCCTTCAGGGCGCAAGTAGCAATCGGGGCTCGGCACCTTGATCGTGTCGAGCAGCAACGCCTTGTAGGTTTCAGTGAACAGCGGCACGTCACCCACCGACATCGCGGCCATGGTTTCGCCGTGGTAGCTGTTGGTCAGCGTCACGAAGCGCTTTTTGTCAGGCTGGCCGCGGTTGAGCCAGTAGTGAAAGCTCATCTTCAGCGAGACTTCGATACACGACGAACCATTGTCAGCATAGAAGCAGCGGGTCAGGCCTTGAGGGGTCATCTTGACCAGGCGCTCGGACAACTCGATCACCGGCTGATGGCTGAAACCCGCGAGGATCACGTGCTCCAGCTGGTCGACCTGGTCCTTGATGCGCTGATTGATACGCGGATTGGCGTGGCCAAACACGTTGACCCACCAGGAACTCACGGCATCCAGATAGCGCTTGCCTTCGAAGTCTTCGAGCCATACGCCTTCACCGCGCTTGATGGGGATCAGCGGCAACTGTTCGTGATCTTTCATTTGGGTGCAGGGGTGCCACAACACGGCAAGATCGCGCTGCATCCATTGATTATTCAGGCCCATTTCCACTCTCCTGGCGCTGGTTCCCGGCGTCTGCGGGCAAACAAGCCTGCAAGCCTATGCAATGCGCAAGCTCGTCACAAGTCATTACGTTTATCCATAGACACGCATATTTACATTCAAGGCACGGCTCGGCATAAAACACCGCACGCGGCTATTGTTAACGTTTGCTTAATGCATGATCCCCAGGCTACAGATCGTATTTATCGATGTTTTGCAGCAAAAAAATGCGCTTTCATTCGATAGGTAAACCATTAGTCTTAACGTCAATTCCCACAGGATGTTGGCAATGCAGCTACGTAACTCGTCTTCTCGCTATGGTGCCGTGAGTATCTTCCTGCACTGGTCAGTCGCGCTGGCCGTGTTTGGGTTGTTCGCATTGGGCTTGTGGATGGTCGGTCTCGACTACTATGACCCTTGGCGTAAAGAAGCGCCGGACCTGCATAAAAGCATCGGTCTGACGCTGTTGGCGGTCATGTTGATCCGTGTTGTCTGGCGGTTCATCAGCCCGCCGCCCCCTGCTTTAGAAACGTATAGCCCTGCAACCCGTATCGGCGCCAAGTTCGGTCACGCTTTTCTGTACCTGAGCTTGTTTGCCCTCATGATTGCGGGATATTTGATCTCGACGGCCGAAGGCGTGGGTATCCCTGTCTTCGGTCTGTTTGAAGTACCGGCACTGATCTCCAGCCTGCCCAATCAGGCTGATGTTGCTGGCGTTGTGCACCTGTGGCTGGCCTGGACCGTGGTGATCTTTGCTGTTCTGCATGGTCTGGCTGCCTTTAAACACCACTTCATTGACCGTGATGCGACCCTAAAACGTATGCTGGGCCGCAAAGCCTGATGCTCAACCTCAATTCAAAAGGAATAGAACGCATGTTGAAAAAGACGCTCGCTGCTCTGGCACTTGGGACTGCTCTGCTGACCGCCGGTCAAGCCATGGCTGCCGACTACACCATCGATAAAGAAGGCCAGCACGCTTTCATCGACTGGAAAATCAGCCACTTGGGCTACAGCTTCGTGCACGGCACGTTCAAGGACTGGAAAGGCACCTTCTCGTGGGATGCGGCCAAACCTGCCGACAGCAAAATTGACATCACTCTGCAAACCGCCAGCCTGTTCTCCAACCACGCAGAACGTGACAAGCACATCGCCAGCAAAGACTTCCTGGACGTCGCCAAATACCCTGAAGCGACCTTCAAGTCGACCAAAGTGGTGCCAACTGGCGACAAGACAGCTGACGTGACCGGCGACCTGACGCTGCACGGCGTGACCAAGCCTGTGACCTTCAAAGCCACATTCAACGGCGAAGGCAAGGACCCATGGGGCGGCGAACGTGCTGGCTTCAACGCGACCACCACGCTGAACCTGAACGACTTCGGCATCAAAGGCCCGGGCCCAACCGCTCAAACACTGGACCTGGACATCTCGCTGGAAGGCGTGAAGGCCAAGTAATAGCGCTTTTAGATGGCTAAAAAAAACGCCCCCAATCTTTCGGTCGGGGGCGTTTTTTATGCAGCGTTAACTCAGCGGTTGCGAGTCAACAGTGCAGGCTTCTCGCCGCGAGGGCGGTTCGGCAGTTGATCCAGCTGCTCAGGGGTCAAAAAGCGATCGCTTTTGGACTCTTTGTGCATGATCTTCGGCTGGTTCTCACGTGGGCCTTTAACCGCTGGCTCTTGACGCGCAGTATCACGCGCCGGGCGGTTGTCGCGACGGGCCTGGCCATCACGTGGCGCGCCGTTGCGTGGGCCGCTGCGCTTAGCTGGCGGGGTGCCAGTGCTGGCGCCGCTGCCGGTACGCGGGCCGTTTTGACGACCACCCGAACGGGCCGGAGTGCCAGCGCCTTGCGCCGGAGCGCCCGGACGACGGTCGCGGCCCTGGTTGTTTTTGTTTTGGTACGGGCTGACGTAATCAGCGCGGTTACCAAAGTTATCCACATCGTCATCACGGAACTCGTCCGGCGCACGGTTGGCGTCGGCACGAGGGGTTGGCTGACGCTGCTCACGGGCAGGCTGGGCGCTGCGTGGCTTTTGCTCACGGGCTGGACGCTCGCCGCGTGCCGCTGCAGGTTTTTCTTTGCCCTTGTCTTTGCCTTTGTCTTTACGACCGCCGCCACCGCCCGGATTACCCGGACCGTCGCCGCGTGGGCCACGTGGCGGGTTGCGCGGGTTACGCACATCCGGACGCTCGCGCACTTCAGGCTTCTCAGCTTCTACGGCACTGGCGTCAAAACCCATCAGGTCGCCATCAGCGATCTTCTGTTTGGTCATGCGCTCAATGCTTTTGAGCAGTTTTTCTTCGTCGGGTGCGACCAGGGAAATCGCTTCGCCCGAACGACCGGCACGGCCCGTACGGCCGATACGGTGAACGTAGTCTTCATCTACGTTCGGCAGTTCGAAGTTGACCACGTGCGGCAACTGGTCGATGTCCAGGCCACGCGCTGCAATGTCGGTGGCAACCAGAATGCGCACAGAACCGGCTTTAAAGTCGGCCAGGGCTTTGGTACGCGCGTTTTGGCTCTTGTTACCGTGGATGGCCACAGCGCTCAGGCCGTGCTTGTCCAGGTATTCAGCCAAACGGTTGGCACCGTGCTTGGTACGCGTGAACACCAGCACCTGTTCCCAGGCACCTGCGGTGATCAAGTGGGCCAGCAAGGCACGCTTGTGGGTCGCAGGCAGGCGGAAAACACGCTGCTCGATGCGCTCAACCGTGGTGTTGGGCGGCGTCACTTCAATGCGCTCAGGGTTGCGCAGCAGCTTGCCGGCCAGGTCGGTGATGTCCTTGGAGAACGTCGCCGAGAACAGCAGGTTCTGACGCTTGGCAGGCAAACGCGCGAGGACTTTTTTCACGTCATGGACAAAGCCCATGTCGAGCATCCGGTCGGCTTCATCGAGCACCAGAATTTCTACGTGAGAGAGGTCAACGCTGCCCTGGCCGCACAGGTCGAGCAAACGACCCGGGCACGCCACCAGCACGTCAACACCGCGGGACATGGCTTGAACCTGCGGGTTCATGCCGACGCCGCCGAAGATGCAGGCACTGACGAACTTCAGGTCGCGGGCATAGAGCTTGAAGCTCTCATGCACTTGGGCTGCGAGTTCGCGAGTCGGGGTCAGGACCAGCACGCGAGGTTGGCGTGGGCCGTGACGCTGGGATTTGTCCGGGTGGCCATTGGGAAACAGCTTTTCCAGAATCGGAAGAGCGAAGCCGCCGGTTTTACCAGTACCTGTCTGGGCCGCAACCATCAAATCGCGACCTTGCAACACGGCGGGAATGGCCCGCTGTTGCACCGGAGTAGGCTCGGTATAGCCCGCATCTTCAATGGCGCGGACTAAAGCCTCGGAGAGACCGAGGGAAGCAAAGGACATGAGTAATCCTGTTCTAGTTAGGGCTTGGCCCAAAGGGATAGTCTTGCCTGGCGTGAATGGCGTTTAAGGTGACGC
>Ga0302347_1000271_pt1 | contig 92534 bp, 83 predicted proteins | sample PhyWR1_FD_202178 | JGI IMG/M metagenome (GOLD analysis project Ga0302347, IMG submission 202178) | Leaf surface microbial communities from wheat plants in UC Gill Tract Community Farm, Albany, California, United States - DLSL W.R1 (v2)... | ecosystem: Host-associated > Plants > Phyllosphere >... | reverse complement strand
CAACTTGTCCGCCAGGATCGCGATAAACACCAGGTTGTCGATGCCCAGCACCAGTTCCAGCACAATCAAGGTCAACAGGCCGAGCCAGGCCGTTGGATCCGCTAACCATTCCATTTATTGAGTCTCTGTATAGATTTCAGAACGCCGGACACGGCAAAGCGCGGTCAGTGGACCGGGACAAGGTTAGTAGACGGAATACGGGATGTTTCAGCGGCGACAAAGAATGTCTTGGGGAAAGACGACTGGGAGGCTCCGAGAGGGTGTTCATGCAAGTCCTGCAGTGAGAAAAGGACTTGAATCGTACAACCGAAACACAAATTTCCTACAACGCAAAACTATTACAAAACCTGTCCTCTTAACCAAAATACAAACAATGTGGGAGGGGGCTTGCCCCCGATAGCGGTGGTTCAGTCACAACCGTTGGTGACTGACACACTGCCATCGGGAGCAAGCCCCCTCCCACATTTGATCACCTACATTTTCAGTACCGGGTTACCAAAACCGCTGCTGCGTCAACCGGCTCCACCAGGTCAACAACACCCGGTCCACCGAACCACTGGCCGCCAGCCCCACCCGCTCCTGCAGGCTTTTGCGCTCGGCATAGTGCAAGTGGAACACTTCGGCAGTCTTGGCCTTGGTGGCCAGGTATTCATCACTGGTTTGCAACTCATCCACCAGCTGCTTATCCAGCGCGGCAACACCCAGCCACACTTCCCCGGTCGCGACATCATCGATCGCCAACTGCGGGCGATAACGCGAGACAAAGTTCTTGAACAGCTGATGGGTGATATCCAGGTCTTCCTGGAACTTCTCGCGGCCCTTCTCGGTGTTTTCGCCAAACACCGTGAGGGTGCGCTTGTACTCACCGGCGGTCAGCACTTCAAAGTCGATATCGTGTTTTTTCAGCAGGCGGTTGACGTTAGGCAACTGCGCGACCACACCGATGGAGCCGAGGATGGCGAAAGGTGCGCTGATGATCTTCTCGCCAATGCACGCCATCATGTAGCCGCCGCTGGCCGCGACCTTGTCGATGCACACGGTCAACGGCACGCCCGCCTGGCGGATACGCGCCAGTTGCGACGACGCCAGGCCATAGCTGTGGACCATGCCACCGCCGCTTTCCAGACGCAGCACCACTTCATCTTTCGGCGTGGCCAGGCTCAGCAGGGCGGTGATTTCGTGGCGCAGGCTCTCGGTGGCCGAGGCCTTGATGTCGCCGTCGAAATCCAGCACGAACACCCGTGGCTTGGCCTCGGGCTTGGTTTTGCCTTTCTTCTTTTCGGTCTTGCTTTCGGATTTGCGCAGGGCTTTGAGCTGGTCCTTGTCGAGCAGGCTCGATTCAAGGCGCTCACGCAGGCCTTTGTAGAAGTCATTGAGCTTGCTGACCTGCAACTGCCCGGCGTTTTTGCGGCGGCCTTTACTGCGCAGTGCCGCAAAGCTGATCAGTACCACCAGAATAGCGACCACCAGAGTGACGGTCTTCGCCAGAAAGCTCGCGTATTCGGCCAGAAAATCCATGTTGCTCCTTACAAGTGCAGTGCGCCAGGCGCGGATTGGCCCAGCATACCGACGGCACTGCCTTGGGGCCAGTGCTCAAACCGCCAGCAGGCGGGCTCTAACGCGCTTTTAAAACAAGCGTATGTTTTTTCATTGACAGCTCCCTGGCATCCTCATAACCTCGCCAGACTTTCAACGTACCGGGAAAACGGACGTGGGCAGCATTTATCTGATTCGACATGGCCAGGCCTCCTTCGGTGCAGACGACTATGACGTCCTGTCGCCCGTCGGCGTGGAACAGGCGCAAGTGCTCGGCCGCCACCTGGCGGACCTGGGCCTGGTGTTTGACCGCTGCCTGTCGGGTGACCTGCGGCGCCAACAGCACACGGCCACCGCTGCGTTCGATCAATATCGTGCCCTCGGTTTGCCGGCTCCCGCACTGGAAATCGACACCGCGTTCAACGAGTTCGACGGCGAAGCGATCATTCGCGCGCTGCTCCCCGACCTGCTCACCACCGAGCCCCATGCCCTGGATATTTTGCGCAACGCTGCGCAGAACCGCGCCGAGTTCCAGCGCATCTTCGCGCTGATCATCGAGCGCTGGCTGGCCGGCACCTATGACCCGCCGGGGCTGGAAAGCTGGCTGGGGTTTGTGGAGCGCGTCCAGGGTGGCCTGCAACGTATTCTTGAAGCGGCGGACAACACGCAGAAGATTGCGGTGTTCACCTCCGGCGGCACCATCACCGCCCTGCTCCACCTGATAACCCGAATGCCCGCTGCCCAGGCCTTCGAACTGAACTGGCAAATTGTTAACACCTCGCTCAACCAGCTGAAATTCCGCGGTCGCGCAGCTCATCACGTTCCGATGAACTGCGGCCAACCGTGACCCCAAGGTCACTGGACTCTACCCAAAAGGATCGAAACCATGACTGACGTAGCCAAAGCTGTAGAAGCAATGAAAGCCAAATTCAACCCAGCCGCTGCCGCCGGCCTGGACCTGGTGTTCGGTTTCCGCGTCGACGACGACCAGAACTTCTCGCTGATCGTCAAGGACAGCACCTGCGAACTGCAAGAAGGCGTAAACCCTGACGCCCAAGTGACCCTGGTCACAGACGGCGAAACCATGGAAGGCATCGTCAGCGGCGAAACCGACGGCATGCAAGCCTTCATGAGCGGCAAACTGCGCACCGAAGGCGACATGATGCTGGCCATGAAGCTGAGCGAGCTGTTCCCAGGCTGATTCTCGGGCAACCTGCAATTCCTGTGGGAGGGGGCTTGCCCCCTCCCATATTAGTTTTTGGGTTGCAGCAACAACGCCACCAACGCACTCCACCCCGTCTGGTGCGACGCGCCCAAGCCCCTGCCGGTTTCCCCATGAAAATATTCATGGAACAACACCAGGTCTCGGCTCAGCGGATCCGCCTCCAGCTGCGCATACCCCGCCATCGACGGTCGCAGGCCGTTTTCATCCCTCAGGAACAGTCGCGTCAGCCGTTGACTCAGGCTGTCAGCCACGTCCTCCAGGGACGCCAGATACCCACTGCCCGTGGGGTACTCCACCGAGAAGTTATCCGCGTAGTAGCGGTGAAATTCACGCAGCGATTCAATCAGCATGTAGTTCACCGGCATCCACAGCGGCCCGCGCCAGTTGGAGTTGCCGCCGTACAAGCGCGAGTCGGATTCACCGGGCTGGTAACGCGCGCACAGCGTGTCGCCGTTCATCTTCAACGCCAGCGGCTGTTCGGCGAAAGCCTTGGACAGGGAGCGCACGCCGAACGTCGACAGAAACTCATCCTCATCGAGCATGCGCCGCAGCAAGTCCTTGGTGCGCTCCCCGCGCAGCAACGCCAGCAGCAGGCGATTGCCCTGCCCCGGTTCGTTCCAGCGTGAAACCAGCTTGGCCAGGTCCGGCCGGTGATGCATAAAGCCCAACAAGCGTTCACGCAGGCCTTCCAGGCCTTCATGCTCACGTTGCTCCAGCACCAGCACGGCAAACAACGGCATCAGGCCGACGATGGAACGCAGGCGGACCGGTTCGTTGTGGCCGTCGGGGCGGTGCAGCACGTCGTAGAAAAACAGGTCTTGCTCGTCCCACAGGCCTTCGGCGCTGTCGTCGACGCGGTTGATGGCGCCGGCGATATACAGGAAGTGCTCAAAGAACTTCACTGCGATATCCACGTAAACCACGTTGCGCTTGGCCAATTCCAGGCCGATACGCATCAAGTCCAGCGCATAGGCCGCGACCCACGCGGTGCCGTCGGCCTGGTCCAGCTGGTAGCCCGGTGGCAGCGTGGCCGAACGGTCGAACAAGGCAATGTTGTCCAGGCCCAGGAAACCGCCCTGGAACAGGTTGCGTCCCTCGGCGTCCTTGCGGTTGACCCACCAGGAAAAATTCAGCAGCAGCTTGTGGAAGATTCGCTCGAGAAAATCCAGATCGCCTACACCGGTGAGCGCCTTGTCCTGCTGATACACCCGCCAACTGGCCCAGGCATGCACCGGCGGGTTGGCGTCGTCGAAGCGCCATTCGTAGGCAGGTAGTTGGCCATTGGGGTGCATGAAACGGTCTTTCACCAGCAGCAACAGTTGTTGCTTGGCGTACCCCGGGTCGATCAGCGCAAAGGCGACCGCCTGGAAACCCTGGTCCCAAGAGGCGTACCACGGGTATTCCCAGGTGTCGGGCATGGAAAGGATGTCGATGTTAGACAGATGCCGCCAATGGGTATTGCGGATATGCAGGCGCTCGGGCGGCGGCGCGGGCTGTGCAGGGTCACCGTCGAGCCATTGGTTCACGTCAAAGTAGTAGAGCTGCTTGGACCACAGCAAACCCGCCAGTGCCTGGCGCTGTACGTTACGCGCGTCTTCGTCGGCGATACCCTGTTGCAAGGCGGCGTAGAAGTCATCCGTCTCCTGGCGACGTTGCTCGAACAGCTTGCGCGCATTGACTTCGGGCGCATCCGTTGGCGCAAAGCGCAAGTACAGCGTGCGGCTTTCCAGACCCGCCAGTTCAAGGATGAAACGCGCGGCGACCTTGGTACCCGCATCGCGACGAATCGCCCCTTGAACACCGCCCACCACATAATCGTTGATCCCATCCTTGAACGGCCCCGGCGCCGGCTGCCCGTCCAGCCTGGGGAAGTTGGTTTCGTTCTCACAGAACAGCCATTCGACACCATCCTGGCCCCAGGCGCTGAGATAACAATCGCCCAGCTCATGATGACGGGCCAGCACGCGGTCACCCTCCAGCGCCAACCTGGGCTTGGGCGCACCGAGGGTCCAGCTCCAGTCATTGCGCGCCCACAGCTGCGGCAATACCTGCAAGCGCGTCGGTTGGTCCGAGCGGTTGTGCACGGTCACGCGCATGAAGATATCGTCAGGCTGGTGCTTGGCGTACTCGACGCTGACGTCGCAATAGCGGTGGTCTTCGAACACGCCGGTATCGAGGATTTCGTACTCGGCGTCGCCCAACCCGCGTCGCGCATTTTCGGCGATCAGGTCAGCGTAGGGGAAAGCGGCATGGGGGTATTTGTAGAGCATGCGCATGTAGGCATGGCTCGGTACACCGTCGAGGAAAAAGTACAGTTCCTTGACGTCTTCACCGTGGTTGCCCTCGGCGTTATTCAGGCCGAACAGGCGTTCTTTAATGATCGCGTCATGTTCGTTCCACAGGGCCAGGCCCAGGCACCAGCGTTGGGCCTTGTCACTGAAACCGGCCAGTCCATCCTCACCCCAGCGATAGGCGCGGCTGCGTGCATGTTCATGGGGGAAGTAAGCCCAGGCGTCGCCATCGGCGCTGTAGTCTTCGCGCACCGTGCCCCATTGGCGTTCGCTCAAATACGGGCCCCACTCGCGCCAGCGCTCGGCCTCTTGAGTGGCCAGGCGTTGACCTTCAATCGTTGCAAGTAACCGGGCCGTCATTGAGTCCTCCATCGCCTGTCAGGTGACTGGCAGTGTAGAACCCAATGACGCCCCGTTGCACATGAAGACTTAGAAGATCGCGTAGGTGTAGTTGAAGATCAGGCGAGTCTGGTCCTGGTCCGCCGTGCCGGTGTTTTTACCGTGGTAGGTGCCGGTACGCAAGGTAGTACCGAAACCCTTCAGAGGACCGGCCTGCACCACGTAGTCCAGACGGAAGTCAGCCTCGTTTTCTTTCTGGTCAGGGCCACCGGCCACTTTCGCCTTGATATCCGAGCCGTCCAGATAGGCCACGGACGCCTTCAGGCCAGGCACATAGGCCTTGAAGTCATAGGTGTATTGGCCAAAGTTGACCTGCTCGCCCGCACGCGAGAACTGGCCGACCACAGCGTCGGTGAACAGGTAGAAGTCGCTGCCGCCGGCGCCTTGTGCGTGCGGGTCGGCAATGCTGCCCTGGTTGACCCACACGAAGCCGCCATCATCGCCCACGCCAATATGGCCGAGCATCAGGCTGCTGCCGCCCAGCTGGTAGGTAAAGGCCGCACTGTAGGTTTTGTTGTCCACTTCGTTGGCATGCTTGGCATAGCCACCGTTGTTATTGAACTGGTAACCGGACTCGCCATTCTTGCCGTCGCTGCTGCTGTCGAAATAGCGCAGGTCGGTCTTGAACGACTGGTCATTGCCCAGCGGCAACACGTGGACCAGGCCAAAGTAGTTCTGTTTGTAGAAGTCTTGCAGTTGGGCGTAGTAGTACTGCAGCGTCAGGTTTTTCGCGATGACGTTGTCGGAAGAACCAAACGGTTTGTAGTCCACGCCACCGAACTTGAAGCTGTCGCTGTCACGTTGGCCACCGGCCACGCTCAAGCCTGTGGAGTTGCTGGAGGCACGGCCTTCGGCGCGGTTCAACTCACCGCCGGTGAAGGTCACGTTGGGAATGTCATTGGAGGTCAGGATGCCGCCGTCAAAGGTCTGCGGAGCTACACGGCTGTCGTTGGACACCAGGATCGGCAGCACCGGCGCCAGGCCGCCACCGACGTGCAACTCGGTCTGGGAAATCCGGAACTTCACGTTGCCCGCTGCACGGCCAAAGGAGTCGGCAGGTTCGGTGCCGTTGTTCTTGGTCGGGAAGAAGCTGTTGCCGTTACCCGACAGGCCTGGGCCCGCCGTGTGACCATCGCCACCGTCCAGGCGCAGGGCACCGAAGGCCATCACGTCGAAGCCGACGCCGAGGGTGCCTTGGGTGTAGCCGGATTTGTAATCGAAGCGCAGCGCTGTCGCGGCTTCACGCAGATCGTTGTTGGTCCCCGAGCGGTTGTCCGCGCTGTAGTACATGGTCCGCGAGCTCACAGCCGCATGGCTGTCTTCGAGGAACCCGCTGTGACCGTTGCCCGTGCCCAGAGAGCCGAGCCCGAAATCATCAGCGTAAACCTGTTGTGCAAGAACGGCGGCGGCGATTGACAGCGCCAGTGTAGAAATTTTCATTAACGACGGCCCCTAAACATATTTTTATGTGTGCGATGTGCGAAACGACGTTTTCATCCTTGCAAACGTGACGATTCTTTCATGGCGGGTGGGGCCTACTCCGTGAAGAATTAGTTAGTAAAACCGGGCAAAAATGAAACTTGCGACTGGCTGATTTTTGTCACACTCACGTCATCCCATTCATTTGCAGAATGAAGTCCAGAGGAATCTTCGTTTGCAAGCGCCCCTGGCGCCCAACAGAATCCGGAAAAAGGCCAACTTCATCGCCATAGCCATCAGGAATTTTTCTATGCATACCACCGCACATGTCAGCCCCGATGAGATCCGCAAGGGCTTTTCCAAGGCCATGTCCGCTATGTACCGAGATGAAGTTCCCTTGTATGGCGCACTGATGGAGCTGGTCGCCGAGACCAATGCCCACGTGCTCGACACCCAACCGGGTGTGGCGCAACAGCTGCGGCGCACCGGCGAGATCCAGCGTTTGGACCTGGAACGCCACGGCGCCATCCGCCTGGGTACCGCCGAGGAACTGGCGACCATCAGCCGCCTGTTTGCCGTGATGGGCATGCACCCGGTGGGTTACTACGACCTGACCCCGGCCGGCGTGCCGGTGCACTCCACCGCGTTTCGCGCCGTACATGAGCGCGCGTTGCAAACCAGCCCGTTTCGGGTGTTCACCTCGTTGCTGCGCCTGGAACTGATCGAAAACCCCGAACTGCGCGCCTTTGCCGAAACCGCCCTGACCAAGCGCAGGATCTTCACTGCCGGCGCCCTCGCACTGATCGAACAAGCGGAAAAGGACGGCGGCCTCAACCCGCCGGACGCCGAAGAGTTTATCCGCCAGGCCCTGGAAACCTTTCGCTGGCATCACACCGCCACCGTCACTGGCGCGCAGTACCAGCAACTCAGCGACCAGCACCGCCTGATTGCCGACGTGGTAGCTTTCAAGGGCCCGCATATCAACCACCTGACCCCGCGCACCCTGGACATCGACCAGGTGCAAGCCGCCATGCCCGGCAAAGGCATCACCCCCAAGGCCGTGATCGAAGGCCCGCCCCGGCGCAACTGCCCGATCCTGTTGCGCCAGACCAGCTTCAAGGCCCTGGACGAGCCCATCGCCTTCACCGACGCCAAAGGCAGCCACAGCGCGCGTTTCGGCGAAATCGAACAGCGCGGCGTCGCCCTCACCCCCAAGGGCCGTGCCCTCTATGACCAATTGCTGAACGCCGCCCGCGATGACTTGGGCGCGTTCCCCAATGAAGGCAATGCCGCGCGCTATACGCAACTGATGGAGCAACACTTCCAGGCCTTCCCCGACGACCACGCACAGATGCGTGAACAGCAACTGGCCTACTTTCGCTACTTCGCCACCGAACAAGGGTTGGCGGCGCGCGGCCAGGCCGATCAACCACATTCCCTGGACGCATTGATCGCCGCCGGCCACGTGGATGTGGAACCGTTGGTGTATGAGGATTTTCTGCCGGTGAGTGCGGCGGGGATCTTTCAATCCAACCTGGGGGATACAGCGCAGAGCCACTACGCAGGCAATTCCAATCGGGCGCAGTTCGAGCAGGGGCTGGGGCGCAAGACCCTGGATGAGTTGAGGCTGTATGGCGAGACGCAGCAGCGTTCGATCGATGAGTGCATTCAAACACTGCGGGGGTAAATGAGGGTGCCCACCCGGCTCAGCAGCGCAATCCTTGCGCCGTAAAAGCCCCAAGAGCCGGGTGGGCGGGCGGCATCATAGGCAGTGAAATGCGCCGTGTCTCTCAGATAAATCTGAATAAATATTACGACGTTTCGTAGGACGGCCCCTTTAGCCCAATCGCCCCACAATCTCGTCTTTGACCAACAAGCGTTTCTTCTTCAGTTTCTCCACATCCTCATCGCTGGCACTCGCCGATTCCGCCTTCAGCACCTCGGCGTCGGCAGCGTCGTATTGAGTGAGCAGCGAGTCCAGGCGTTTGTCGCTTGCCCTGCGTTCGTGAACGACTTCCTTGCTCAACCCCAAATCCTGATACAGGTCGTGTTTCACTGGCATGGCGTACCTCCGCAAGTTGATCAATGGCTTACGCCCTTGAAACTAGACCATTGCGAGGGGTCTTGTCATGTCCGTGATCAAACCATCCCCGTTCGTCGCGGCGCGGCCGATGGGATCAAACCTTTGCCGCCCCCTGCCCTCCACTGTAGATCGTCACTCACGGGGGACCGGTTTCATGACTCACGCTGCCACTGCTGTCGACACTCAATGCATCAACACTATTCGCACCCTGGCCATGGACGCCGTGCAGAAGGCCAACTCCGGCCACCCGGGCACACCCATGGGGCTGGCGCCGGTGGGGTATACGTTGTGGAGCCGTTTCCTGCGCTACCACCCACAGCAGCCCGACTGGCCCAACCGTGACCGTTTTGTGTTGTCGGTGGGGCATGCGTCGATGCTGTTGTATTCGCTGCTGCACCTGGCCGGCGTGGTCGAGATCGATGCTCATGGCCAACGCACCGGGCAGCCGGCGATCAGCCTGGACGACATCAAACAGTTCCGGCAGATGAGTTCCAAGACCCCGGGCCATCCCGAGTACCGCATGACCACCGGCGTGGAAACCACCACCGGCCCCCTCGGCCAGGGCTGCGCCAACAGCGTCGGCATGGCCATGGCCGAGCGCTGGCTGGGCAAGCGCTTCAACCGCGACGGCAAGGTGTTGTTCGACTACAACGTCTACACCCTGTGCGGCGACGGCGACATGATGGAAGGCATCAGCAGCGAAGCGGCGTCGATGGCCGGCCACTTGCAGCTGGATAACCTGTGCTGGATCTACGACAACAACACCATCAGCATCGAGGGCCACACTGAGCTTGCGTTCAGCGAAGACGTGATCAAGCGCTTCCAGGCCTACGGCTGGCACACCGTGCACGTCACCGACGCCAATGATTTGCAAGCGCTGAGCGCCGCCCTGGAAACTTTCCAGGCGAACACCGGCGCGCCAACCCTGATCGTGGTCGACAGCGTGATCGGCTACGGCTCGCCACACAAACACAACACCGCCGCCGCCCACGGCGAACCCCTGGGTGACGAAGAAATTCGCCTGACCAAAGCCGCGTACGGCTGGCCCCAGGACTCCAGCTTCCTGGTGCCCGATGACGCCCGCACGGTCCTGCGCGACGCACTCCTGGCGCGCAGCCAGCCGTTGTACGAAGAATGGAACCAGCATCTCTCGCAGCTCGAACAATACGAGCCAGAGCTGGCCGATGAACTACGCCGCATGCGCGCCGGGGAAATGCCCGAGCATTGGCAGGACGACTTGCCCACCTTCGACACCGACGCCAAAGGCGTGGCCAGCCGTGCCGCCGGCGGTGAAGTGCTGAACGCCTTCGCCCAGCAGATCCCCTGGCTGCTCGGTGGCTCGGCGGATTTGTCGCCGTCCACCAAGACCAACCTCACCTTCGACGGTGCCGGGCGTTTCAGCGCCGACGACTACAGCGGGCGCAACCTGCACTTCGGCATCCGCGAACACGCCATGGGCGCGATTGCAAATGGCATGGCGTTGTCCTACCTGCGGCCGTATACCTCGACGTTCCTGGTGTTCAGCGACTACATGAAACCACCGATCCGCCTGGCGGCAATCATGGAGTTGCCGGTGGTGTTCGTGTTTACCCATGACTCGATCGGCGTGGGCGAAGACGGCCCGACACACCAGCCCATCGAGCACCTGACCCAACTGCGCGCCACCCCCGGGCTGCTGACCCTGCGCCCCGGCGATGCGAATGAAACCCTGGAACTGTGGAAGGTCGCCCTGGCGCAAACCCATCGGCCGAGTTGCGTGGTGCTGTCGCGCCAGCCGTTGCCGACGCTGGACCGTACCCAGTACGCCGCCGCATCGGGTGCAGCCAAGGGCGCCTATGTACTGGCGCGGGCGGATAAGCCTGAGGTGATCCTGATTGGCACAGGCAGCGAGGTCAGCCTGGCCGTGGCCGCCTATGAGCAGCTCAAAGCCGAAGGAATTGCCGCCCAGGTCGTCTCCATGCCCAGCTGGGAACTGTTCGAAGACCAGGACCAGGCCTACCGCGACAGCGTATTGCCCCCGGCGGTGAAAGCCCGTGTGGTAGTCGAACAGGCCGGCCCCCTGGGCTGGGACCGCTACGTCGGGCAAACCGGCGCCAAAGTGGTGATGAACAGCTTTGGCGCCTCGGCGCCGCTGGCCAAGTTGCAAGAGAAGTTCGGGTTTACTGCGGAGCACGTGGTAAAGCAAGCCAAGCAACAGATCCAACTGACTAAAACACAGTAATAAATGTGGGAGGGGGCTTGCCCCCGATTGCGGTGTATCAGCCTACTTATTGAGTGACTGACCCACTGCTATCGGGGGCAAGCCCCCTCCCACATTTGCACCTCGGTGTTAGTTCGATCAGCTTTCGGGCCAGAGACATTTGGGTTGGAACCGCTATGTCGGGCAGACCGGTGCCAAGTTGCAAGAGAAGTTCGGGTTTACGCCGGAGCATGCGGTAAAGCAAGCCAAGCAACAGATCCAATTGACTAAAACACAGTAATAAATGTGGGAGGGGGCTTGCCCCCGATGGCGGTGTATCAGCCTACTTATTGAGTGACTGACCCACTGCTATCGGGGGCAAGCCCCCTCCCACACTGGACCTCACCGTTATAGTATTTATTCGATTTTTTCCTCACGCGCTAACAATGCTGGGCAGCGCTTGGCTCAAATGTAAAACTGTTGGCCAATACCACTACTCAACGCCGAAGAAACCCGATGATGCTCAGTATTCTGCATTGGATTAATAACCATCGGGTGGCGGCGCGTTACGCGGTCATACTGTTTGCCGCGCTGGCGGCGTGGGGCACCGGGCAAGCCTATCAGTGGAATATAGAATCAAAGGCCAAAGCAGAGCTGGATGAGAGGGCGATACACGAGGCGGCCGACCTCGAAGATGTGCTGCTCAATGGCAAGGCAATGGGCACGCTATCATTGGCCGGCAAAGCCGACGTGGACATCAAATGCTCAGCGATGGAACTGGACAACCCGAGTTCGCCCGTCGACGGGCAAGCACTTACGAATAAAGCGCTGCAAACCATTGCTTCCAGTGTCGGCGCATCGCAAGCATTTACCGTCAATGCAAACGGCAGGATCAGCGCGGCCTGGGACAGAAATGGCGTTTCGCCCGTGGGCACAGACGTCGGCTTTCGGCCCTATTTCGTGCAAGGCATGAAAGGCAAGGAATCGGCCTTCGCCGGTATCAGCATCACCACGCACCGAAGAGTGTTCTGGATCAGCGCCCCGGTCTATGCAGACTTTTCCGTTTCGAAATCGACCTTGGGCGTAGTGGCTGCGCGCTTCAATGCGGAAATAATGGACCGGTACCTGGACCGAATTCCGAATGCGATCGGCCTGCTAACCACACCGGCAGGTATCGTCTTCGCCTCCAGTGATGAGAAATGGATAGAGCGCTCGATCAAGAAACTCGATGAGCGGGCCCTGGAAACGGTCAGAACGACACACCAGTTCAACCTGCCCTTTTTTGGTCACCAGCCCTTCCCTATCACCGAACTGCATGCCAGGAAAAACACGGTACTGCTGGAGGGTACGCGCTACATCGTTGCCCGTGCGGCAGTGGATTGGAACGATCCCGCCGGCGACTGGCATATCTACTTCCTGGTCAATCTGGATAAAGAAAACCCTGCGTCAATGCTATGGGCAGTGATGCTGTGCGTCTTCGCGGTATTGACCTCGCTGTTGCTGCTCCTGCTCCGCCGGCTGAATGACTACCTGTACAACAAGCGGCGCAGCGTGGAACTGCAGTCGGCCAAAGAGCAAGCCGAAACCGCCACCCAGGCCAAGTCTGTATTCCTGGCGAACATGTCCCATGAAATCAGAACGCCGATGAATACCATCATCGGCATGTCGGGCCTTGTGCTGCAAACCGATCTCGACGAGAAACAGCGCAACTATATTCAAAAGGTCAATCAGTCCGGCGAGCACCTGTTGGAGGTCATCAACGAAATATTGGACTTCAGCAAAATAGAGGCCGGCAAGCTGGAGCTTGAAAACAGCTTGTTTCATGTGAAGGATGTTTTTGAACGCCTGGAGAACCTCACCGGCTTCAAGGCGCAGGCAAAAGAGGTGGCTTTGACCTTCCAGATCAACAGTAATGTGCCTGATGCGTTGTTTGGCGACCCGTTACGCATTGTGCAAGTACTGACCAACCTTACCGATAATGCGATCAAGTTTACGCATGCCGGTGCCGTCACCGTCGGCGTTGATTGCATCGAGTACAGCCAGGGTCTTGCGACGCTGCACTTTTGGGTAAACGACACCGGTATAGGCATCAACAAAAATAACTTTCACAAGCTGTTCGAAAGTTTCAGTCAGGCCGATGCATCAACCACGCGAAAATTTGGCGGTACGGGACTGGGGCTAGTGATATGCAAGAGCCTGGTCACCATGATGGACGGAAACATTTGGGTCGAAAGTGATTTGGGTCAAGGCTCGACGTTCCACATCAACCTGCCGCTACGGGTGGCTGGAGATTGCATATCCAGCTCGGCCAGCAGCGGCTTGGAAGAACAGCCGCCCACAGGCGCCTTGAGTTTTGGCACTGAGCTGCGCGGTGCACGGATCCTCCTGGTCGAAGACAACAGACTCAACCAGGAACTGGCGGTTGAAATACTCTCAAGGGCGGGGATCAGCGTTACCGTTGCGCACAATGGCCAGGATGCCATTTCCACCCTGGAGAGAACCCATGACTTTCACTGCATCCTGATGGACTGCCAGATGCCCGTGATGGATGGCTATGCGGCGGCCAGAATCATTAGCCAGAACGCGAGTTTCAAACATATTCCCATCATCGCGATGACAGCGAACATGTTGAAAGGCGACAGGGAAAAATCGCTTGCCGCCGGCATGTGCGATCACCTCGGTAAACCGCTGAGGATCAATGATCTGTTCACGGTGCTGCTGAAGTGGATCACGTTCCGCGGCAACCCCACACCGCAATCAGCCATGAACACAAGGCTCGCCATCGCACATCAAGCGGTTCCCAGCATAGACCTGAAGGCGGGGGTGGAAATAGCCGGCACGCTGGAGCTCTATAAAAGACTTCTCGGGATATTCCGGGAGAACTTTGCCAGCGCCGATCAGCTTGTGGCGGCGCATGCAGCCAAGGATTATGAAAATCTCTTGCAGCAAGCCCATGAGTTAGTCGGCGTAGCCGCCAATATTGCCGCCGCCCCATTGAAGCAGCTGGCAGCCGGCTTGGAAACGGCCTGCGTGCGACGTGATTCGTCAGCGATCAGCCTGATACTTCCAGCACTGTACGGCGAGTTGGAAAGCGTTAATCTGGCCATCACCCAACTGTTGGACTCACAGTCGAGCAACCCGACGCCATGAGGTTATTCCGACCTCATGGATACCCGCGAAAAAGCCCAGGCCATACGGAAAAGAGCGCCGCGGTCAACCCTTCCAAGGCGCTGGTACAACTCAACCAGCCTTAGCAGTTCAGGGTTCACCTCTTTTGAGATCACTTTTTTACGCTCTCCCATCAGTACGTAATAACTATCGACACCCACACTTATCAGATTGGATAGATACCGAACGCTTGGATTAAACGCATGATTCTCATAGCACCATTGTGTGTTACGGGTAATGCCACCCGCCTTGGCCAGTTGCTCTTGGGTCAACTCCAGGCGTTGACGCTCCTCCCTCAACCGCTCGCTACTCCCTGGGATGTTCTTTTTACCCATTGGCTTTCACCCATGCCAATCCCGCGTGCATCAGCAGATTGCGCCCCGCACGGTTAAGGGCCTTGGTATTATCCATAAACTCAGAAACCTCGACTAACTCACAATCGGCCAGCGTAATACCGCGCTCGCCCGTCAGCACATAAAACACGTCGACGCCGAGTTCCGCAGCCTGGTTTAAATACACCGCATCCGCCCTGCCAAGTTCTTTCTCATACTTATATTGTGTATTTCTCGACACGCCTGTCTTTACTGCAAAAACAGACTGACTTATCCCCAGCCGCTCGCGTTCTTTTTTCAAGCGCTCACCAAGCAACATTGCAGCCTCCCATTCTAAACAATCAGTATTGACTGTTAGTTTGTAGGCAAATAGGCAGGAAATCGTTAGAGAAAAAACTAAAAATTATGTTGGCGAACATTAAGCCCCCCACACAGACTGTAATCACGCGCGCCGCATGGCAATTAGCAGTTCGGCGCGAAAGGCCGCCAGCAGTTCATCAATACGGCTGTTCCATACCGTCGCTTCTTGTACTTCAGCCTGCACTTCATTGCACAGGTCAAGCAAACCAGATGCCCCGCTACAGGCGAGCCCACCTGACACCCCATGCAACCAATCCCTTAAAGGAGCCAGGCGTTTATCGACCCGTAGTTCCGCCAGCACATTCAAGTCTTCATCCATCTGCGCCTTGAATACCGGCAGGTGCTTTTGTTCCAGTTGGGGAAAATTTGACGTGAGGGAATGACGCGGGTGACCGCACGCCTGTTGCTCAACCACCCTGTCCAATAACCCCGCCAGTTGCGAAAGCGTAATGGGCTTGAGTAGATAATCGGTAAATTCCCAGGCCCCACGCTCTCGAAAGTCACCATCGCGCAGGCTGGCACTGATCGCGTAAACGGGAATCTGTCGATCGATGGCCTTGATGAGCGACAGCACGTCGTAGCCACTCACCCCAGGCATATTAATGTCGGTTATCACAAGGTCCGGCGTCACGCCTTCGAGTAACGCCGCAACCCGCGCGCCACCTCGCGCCGGCACCACCAGAGCACCCAATTGGGTCAGTTGCTCCTGCAGCAATAACAGGCTCAGGGCGTTGTCTTCGACAATCAACACCGTGATGTTTTTCGGGCTATCGGTGGCCACCCTTACACCAGCCCTTCTGCCGTCGCATAGCGGATAAGGTCAGCATTGCTTTGCATATTCAACTTTTTCATGGCGGACTGTTTTTGTGTGGCGACCGTAGTGATCGCCCGGTTCAATCGCTTGGCAATATCGGTAAGCGAAAGGCCTGACGCAAACAAACGGACCACCTCCAATTCCTTCTTACTCAACACGCCCGCCATCTTGGCCTGCGGCAATTCGCGAGTGCCCAGGCGTTCAGCAATAGAAGGGCTGAGCAAGGGAGGTTTATGCCCGCTTGCCAGGCGCCTGCAAATACTCAACAGCGATGCTGCCGCTTCATCTTTGCCGACAATGGCCTGAACGCCCATGTCGACAATCTTGCTCAACACCCCGCCATTGGACACCATGCTGAACACCACAATCGGGATATCCGGGTATTGGCGCCGAATAAATGCCAGCAACGGAAACCCATCATCGCGCGCACTGCCCGCCCCCGGCTTGGACATAACGAAATCCGTCACGACCATATCAACCTCGCCGGTGGCCAGCAGCTGCAGCAGTTCCTCGCCACAACTGGCAGCCCCTACGACAGTAAACTCCCGGGCCTCAGACAGTGATTTTTCCATAGCCAGCAGCACTAAGGGATGGTCGTCGGCGATGACAACACGTAACGGCGCCCGGTTATAAGACATGGATAATTTCACTCATCAGAACATCTAATTGCCAAGGAAACAGGCCACTCATTCGGCCCTCTGTCTTGCGCAGCACTCTGCTTTTGAATGCCTTTAATTATTCGACTCCAGTATAGATAGGTTCTGGCTTGCCATAAAAATTTCCTTGTACGGCCCCACCTGCAAACTTCCCCAACCATACGTCTTGAAGCTGGCTTTCAACTTGCTCGACCACCAGGTCGATTTCCAGAAGCGTGCAAAGAAACCAAGTAGCTTCGATGATACAGCGCTGTTTTCGCCCATAGACTCCTGCCTGAGAGACTGGACAAGCGGGGCTAATCTTTAGCCCGTCGACCTCCAGAAACAGCAATTTCTCCATCGCCATATGTCCGCAAAAAAAATCGTCGAGCACCACGCGGACCCCTCGGCCACGAAGTGCACGTACCACGCCTGGAAGCCCGCCTTGAACGTCCCATGGCATACTTTCGGTTATCTCAAGTTGTAATTTGTCTGCCGGAATGCCGTGCAAACGCAGCTGTGCCAGCACCCCGTTTACAAAATTATCAGGGTCTGCGGCCACCTGACCGGGAGAAAGATTGATCGACATAAACAGGTCATGCATGCCTCGACGGCGAAATGCTGCCAATTGTGCACACGCACTTTTCAACACGTAAGTCCCCAACGCACCGATGCGCCCGGTTCGCTCTGCGAGGGTAATGAACACATCTGGACGGTGCAGGTCCTTTCCACCCCGACGCCAACGCAACAGCGCCTCAAACCCCAGCACCTGTCGCGTAACGGGTGCACAGATAGGCTGATAGAACACAACGAATTCGCCGTGTTTGAGTCCATCATCAATGTCTTGTTCAGTGGGGCCGCCAAGCCTGTTTACAGCCAGCAAAACTTTAGCACTCTCGTTTAAATCACTCATGGCCACGCATCCAATTTCTTACATTTGTATGCCTAACGTATCGCGAATCATGCACGGCCAGAATAGTACTAATTCTAATTAACAAACTTTCACAGCAAAGTTCCAGCAATGACTTTTTTTAGAATTAGTACTATGTCACCCCGCCACAAGTAACGATTGAATAGTCGAGCAACTACTCACCACTAAATAACAGTGTGAGTCCCATTTAATACTTGGTTAATACTTGGATTGGTCGACACTATGAACTCGCACAAACACTTAAACCCAACGCATGCTTTCACTTTTGCACGGCATGCACTTAATCGCTTAATTGGCGACAAGCATTCGATCAAACCCCATCAATCATCGACATTTTCAAACCATCAAAAGCCTGTCATTCAATTCAAGTACAGCACGCAGGCATGCACTCTTTCTGTTGTAGGCTTTCTTTTCCTGATCTTTAACGTTTCCAGCGTACAGGCCGAGTCCGTCGTTGAGTACGGGCATTCCGTCCATGCTGAAAATAACTCGACATCCGTCGGAAATAATTCCAGCGCGTATAACAAATCGGTCGTTTTGGGGAGTAACAACATTGCTTATAACGAGTCGATCGCTCAAGGCATTAACAACATCGCTGACCACCAGTCCAGCGCTCATGGCAATAGCGCCAGTGCTGACAGACAGTCCATCGCCCAAGGCAATGACGTCTACGCTGACAACCAGTCCAGCGCCCACGGCAATAAAGCCAATGCTTACAACCAGTCCAGCGCCCACGGCAATGATGTCTACACTGACAACCAGTCCAGCGCCCACGGCAATAAAGCCAATGCTTACAACCAGTCCAGCGCCCACGGCAATGATGTCTACACTGACAACCAGTCCAGCGCCCACGGCAATGACGTCTACGCTGACAACCAGTCCAGCGCCCACGGCAATTACGCCGACGCTGACAACCAGTCCAGCGCCCACGGCAACCTCACCGCCGCCGACAACCAATCCAGCGCCCACGGCAATCTCGCCGCCGCTGACCACCAGTCAAGCGCTCATGGCAATGTAGTCGGCGCTGACAACCAGTCGATTGCTCAAGGAAATGTAGTCGGCGCTGACAACCAGTCGATTGCTCAAGGAAATGTAGTCGCCGCTGACAACCAGTCGATTGCTCAAGGAAATGTAGTCGTCGCTGACAAGCAGTCGATTGCTCAAGGAAATATAGTCTCCGCTGACAACCAGTCGATTGCTCAAGGAAATGAAGTCGCCGCTGACAACCAGTCGGTAGCGCTGGGCAATCAAGTAAAAGCAGACAAACGCTCGGTAGCAGTGGGTGAAAAGGCCACCGCCACCGGCGAAAGCAGTCTCGCGCTGGGCAAAAATGCCAAGGCTACTGCCAATAACTCCACCGCGCTGGGCAGTGATTCCGTGGCCGACCGTGCAGACACAGTGTCCATCGGCAGCACAAACCGTGAGCGTCAACTCACCAACGTGGCTGCCGGCACCCAGGCCACCGATGGTGTGAACGTCGCGCAGTTGAACAAGACCGTGGGCCAGGCCAGGGATTACACCGACACGCGCTTCAACCAGCTGAAAAAGGACCTGCACAAACAGGACGATACCCTCAGTGCAGGCATTGCCGGCGCCATGGCGATGGCCAGCCTGCCACAACCGTACGTCGCCGGGGCCAGCTTGACCGGTGTGGGCGTGAGTAACTATCGGGGTCAATCCGCCATCGCGGCAGGTGTCTCGCACGTGTCGGACAATGGTCACTGGGTGAGCAAACTGCAGGCGTCCACCAGCACTCAGGGCGACACAGGGGTGAGTGTAGGGGTTGGCTATCAGTGGTAAGCACCTCTGCCAGCCTGTTGGAAGGCTGAACGGTAAAAACCTGCGAGCTACTTGGCTCGCAGGTTTTTTTGTTTAGCCCAGCTCTCGCGCCAGAAACGGCGCGGTGCGGCTGGTTTTGCTCTTGGCGACTTTTTGTGGCGGCCCACTGGCCACCACCTTCCCGCCCAAATCCCCTGCCCCCGGCCCGATATCGATCACCCAGTCACTCTGGGCCACCACGCGCATTTCATGTTCCACCACGACCACCGTGTGCCCGGCGTCCACCAAGTGGTTGAGTTGGCTGAGCAAGCGGTCGACATCCCGTGGGTGCAAGCCTGTGGTCGGCTCATCCAGCACATACAAGGTGGCGCCGCGGGCATTGCGTTGCAGCTCGGTGGCCAGCTTGATGCGCTGCGCCTCGCCGCCCGACAGCTCGGTCGCCGGTTGGCCCAGACGCAGATACCCCAGGCCGATATCGCGCAGCGTCTGCAACGAGCGCAGCACGCCAGGTTGTTCGGCAAACACCTCAACCGCCTGTTCCACCGTGAGCCCCAACACTTCGGCGATGTTCAGGCCTTGCCATTTGATCGCCAGGGTCTCGGGGTTATAGCGCGCGCCGTGGCAGGTCGGGCATGGCGCGTACACGCTGGGCATGAACAGCAATTCAACGCTGACAAAACCCTCGCCTTCGCAATTCGGGCAGCGGCCCTTGGCGACATTGAAGGAAAATTGCCCCGCGTCGTAATCGCGCTTTTTCGCCGCAGCCGTGGCCGCGAACAGTTTGCGCACGTTGTCGAACAGACCGGTATAGGTCGCCAGGTTCGAGCGCGGGGTGCGGCCAATGGGCTTCTGGTCCACCTGCACCAGGCGGCGGATGTGCTCAAGGCCTGCGCTGATGTTCCCGCCGCTGGTTTGCGGCGCATCATCTTCCAAACTCGGCTCTTCGTCATTTTCTACGCGGCTGCCGAGGCCGCTGCCCACCAGTTCCAGCAGCGCCTGGCTGACCAGGCTGGACTTGCCCGAGCCGGAAATCCCGGTGACGGCTGTAAAGCAGCCCAGAGGGAATTCCACATTCAAATTCTTGAGGTTGTTGCGCGTTACACCTTGCAGGCTCAGCCAGCCGCTGGGTTCGCGGCGCGCCGGGTTCAAAGCGCGCCGTTCGGCAAACAGATATGCCCGGGTTTGCGACGCCTCAACGCCCGCCAAACCGGCCGGCGGCCCGCTGTACAGCACTTGCCCGCCATGCTCGCCGGCGGCCGGGCCGACGTCGATCAGCCAGTCGGCGCGGCGCATGGTTTCCAGGTCATGCTCCACCACAAACAAGGAGTTGCCTGCCGCCTTCAAACGCTCCAGCGCAGTGAACAACGCCTCACCGTCCGCCGGGTGCAGCCCCGCCGAGGGCTCATCCAACACGTAAATTACGCCGAACAGCTGCGAGCCCAATTGCGTGGCCAGGCGCAGGCGCTGCAACTCGCCGGACGACAGGGTCGGCGTGCTGCGCTCCAGGGACAGATAACCCAGGCCCAGCTCGGTCAAGGTGCTCACGCGCTCGAGCAAATCCTCGGCGATACGCTGGGCGGCCAGGCGCTTTTCCACCGACAGTTTCATCTTGTCCTGACCCGCCGCCACCGGCCGCAGCACCTCGGCCAGCCGGGTCAGCGACAGTTGCGCCAACTCACCAATGTCCAGCCCGGCAAACTTCACCGACAACGCGGCCTTGTTCAACCGTTTGCCCTCGCACAACGGGCAGGCGCTGCCCTGCATGAACTGCGACACGCGCTTTTTCATCAGCGCGCTTTGGGTGTGGGTGAAGGTGTGCAGGATATAGCGCCGCGCGCCGCTGAACGTGCCCTGGTAACTCGGCTCCAGCTTGCGCTTTACCGCGTCGCGGGTCTGTTCGGGGGTGAAGCCGGCGTACACCGGCGCGGTGGGGGTTTCTTCGGTGAAGAGAATCCACTCGCGCTGCTTTTTCGGCAGGTCGCGCCAGGGGATGTCGACGTCATAGCCAAGGGTTACCAGGATGTCGCGCAGGTTCTGCCCCTGCCACGCCAACGGCCAGGACGCCACGGCGCGTTGGCGAATCGTCAGCGACGGATCGGGCACCATCAGCGCCTCAGTCACCTCGTACACGCGGCCCAGGCCGTGGCATTGCGGGCAGGCGCCCTGGGGCAGGTTCGGCGAAAAGTCCTCGGCGTACAGCATCGCCTGCCCCGGCGGGTAGCTGCCGGCGCGCGAATACAGCATGCGGATCAGACTCGACAAGGTGGTGACGCTGCCCACCGACGAGCGCGCGCTCGGCGTGCCGCGCTGCTGTTGCAGGGCCACGGCTGGTGGCAGGCCTTCGATGGAGTCCACATCCGGCACGCCCACCTGGTCGATCAGCCGCCGCGCATAGGGCGCCACCGACTCGAAATAGCGGCGCTGCGCCTCGGCATACACGGTGGAAAACGCCAGCGATGATTTGCCCGAGCCGGACACGCCGGTAAACACCACCAGGGCATCCCGGGGAATGTCCACATCGACGTTACGCAGGTTGTGTTCGCGGGCGCCACGTACGCGCACGAAACCTGGGCGCTGGGCAGTGATCGGGGGGATGTCGCGCTGTGAAGTCATGGGCAACCTTGATGGGCCGAGAGCACGCTGCGCACCCGTTGCGCCAGGGCTTCGGGGCTGTAGGGCTTGCTCAGCAGGTGAATATCGGGGCTTAGCAGATGGTTGGTCGACAGGATGTCGCGGGTGTGGCCAGAGGTGAACAGCACCGCCACGGGGGGAGATTGCGCGCGGGCCCACTCGGCCAGGTCGGTGCTTTTGGTGCGCCCGGGCATCACCACATCGGTGAAAATCAGCTCCGGTTGCAGGCCGGCTTGCAGCTTGGACATGGCCTGGTCGCCGTCCTCGGCGGTGACCACCGTGTAGCCCGATTCTTCGAGCACTTCCACCACGGTCAGGCGCACGCCTTCATTGTCTTCAACCACCAGGATGGTTTCCTGGCCGCCCACCGGCGCCACAGGCTCGGCCGGCTCTTCCAGGCTTTCTACGCCAAGGCTGCGCGGGAAGTACAACTGCACCACCGTGCCCTGGCCGACTTCGCTGCTGACCTCCACATGCCCGCCGCTTTGGCGCACAAAGCCGAACACCATGCTCAGGCCCAGGCCGGTGCCATGGCCGTCACGTTTGGTGGTGAAAAACGGTTCGAATACCTTCGCGCGGATCGCCGGCGGCATGCCCACGCCGGTGTCGGTCACCGCCAGGCGCACGTACTCGCCGGGGCTGACGCTTTTGCCCACGCAATCGTCGGGGTTGAGGATGATGTTTTCGCCGCTGATGCGAATCACGCCCTCGCCTTTCATGGCGTCGCGAGCATTGATCGCCAGGTTGAGCAGCGCGTTTTCCAGTTGGTTGCGGTCGACGTTGATGCACCAGGATTCCCGGGGCAATTGCACATCGATATGAATGGTTTCGCCCAACGCCCGCTGCAGCAGTTCGCCAAGCCCCGCGTAGATGCGCTGCGGGTTATACACCGCCGGCGACAACGGCTGGCGACGCGCAAACGCCAGCAGTTGCGCCGACAGCTTGGCGCCACGTTCCACGGCCGCAATGGCGGCACTGACGCGGCGCTGCACCTGGGCATTATCCGGCTCGTGGCGGGCGAGCAAATGCAGATTGCCGGAGATCACTTGCAGCAGGTTATTGAAGTCATGGGCCACGCCGCCGGTGAGGCCGCCGATGGCTTCCAGCTTCTGCGACTGGCGCAGTTGCTCTTCCGCGGCAGAGCGCGCCTGTACTTCGGCGGCCACGCGTTGTTCAAGGTTGTGCGTGAGTTCCTGACGCACGCGCTCGGAATGCACGTGCTCGGTGGTCTCCACTACGATCGCCAGCACCCCGACCGGTTGCTGGTTATCGCCGGCGACGGGGCTGTAATACAGGTCCAGCCACACGGTTTCAGGCTTGCCGTTGCGCAGCAGCACCAGGTCCTTGTTGTTGAACGACAAGGTGCCGCCGGCCAGGCAGGTGTCCATCACGTGGCGGTTGAAATCAGCCACTTCCGGCCAGCCCAGGGCGACTTGCGTACCCAGCAAATACGGGTGCCGACCGCCGGCAAACACCGAATAGCTGTCGTTGTAGATCATGTAGCCCATCGGCCCCCACAACATCACCATGGGCACCGGCGAGGCCAGCATCATTTGCACGGTACAGGCCAGGCTGGTGGACCATTGATCGAGTGGGCCGAGGTCGGTAGTCGACCAGTCGAACGCGCGAATCCGCTGGGCCATTTCGCCGGCCCAACCTTCACAGCCATGGGGGTTGGATAAAAATTGCATCGTTTGACTCTGCGCAAAAGAGAAGACAGCCGCAAAATTTGGAGCGCGCCGAAGGCGAATCGTTTCATCTTGTATAACTTAGGGGCAGTCGTCGTACAAGTCACTGACGTCAGTGAAAATCCCGGCTGCGCACATTGATCCCTTCCAGCAGCGGCGTCAGGTCGGTGAGGCGCCCGGCGATCAGGTGTCGCACCTCGCCCACCGCCTCCCAGCGCCCATCCACCTTGAGCAGCCGCGAGCCCACCAGCGCCTGGCGTTGGCGCTCGGCCAGGTCGCGCCAGACCACCACATTGAGGTTGCCGAATTCATCCTCCAGCGTAACAAAGGTCACCCCGCTGGCCGTGCCCGGGCGTTGCCGACCGGTGACCAGCCCGGCCACGCTGACATTGCGCCCATGCTCCACCGCCATCAGCTCCACGGAGCTGCGGCAACGTCGCTTGCGCAACTCGGCCCGCAACAACGCCAGCGGATGCGGGCCAAGGGTGGTGCCGAGCATGGCGTAATCGGCCTGCAAGTCCTCGCCCACCGTAGGCGACGGCAGTTCCACCACGGCTTCGTCGGGGCTGGGCAGGCCCGCGAACAAGCCCAACTGCTTATGCACCCCCGCCACTTCCCAGCGTGCCGAATGCCGGTTGCCGGCCAGGGCGCGCAAGGCCCCGGCATCCGCCAGCAACGCCTGGGCGCGGGCATCCAGCCCGGCGCGCGCGTCGAGGTCGGCAATGTCGCTGAACGTGCAGCGTTGACGCGCCGCTTCGAGGCGCCGCCCATCCTCTTCGCGAAACCCGGTGATCATGCGCAAGCCCAGGCGAATCGCCGGTTGCGCACCGTCGATGGGCTCCAGGCTGCAATCCCAGTCACTGGCCAGCACGTCCACCGGGCGAATCTGCAAGCGATGGCGCCGCGCGTCCTGCAGGATCTGGTCCGGGCTGTAGAACCCCATGGGCCAGCTGTTGATCAGCGCACAGGCGAAAGCCGCCGGCTCATGGCACTTGAGCCAGCAACTGGCGTAGGTCAGCAGGGCAAAACTGGCCGCGTGGGACTCGGGAAAACCATAGCTGCCAAAGCCCTTGATCTGCTCGAAGATCTGCGCAGCAAACGCTTCGGTGTAGCCGTTTTTCAGCATGCCGGCGCGCAGGCGGGCCTGGTGTGGTTCCAGGCCGCCGTGGCGCTTCCAGGCGGCCATGGAGCGGCGCAACTGGTCGGCCTCGCCGGGGCCATAGTCGGCGGCGACCATGGCAATCTGCATCACCTGCTCCTGAAACAATGGAATGCCCAGGGTGCGTTTAAGCACCGTTTCCAGCTCTGGCGACGGATAAGTGGTCTCCTCCTCCTTGTTCCGCCGCCGCAGATACGGATGCACCATGCCGCCCTGGATCGGCCCCGGCCGCACAATCGCCACTTCGATCACCAAGTCATAAAACGTCTGCGGCTTGAGCCTGGGCAGCATCGACATCTGCGCCCGCGACTCGATCTGGAACACGCCGATGGTGTCGGCCTTGCTGATCATCGCGTAGGTGGCCGGGTCTTCCTTGGGGATCGTCGCCAGGGCCAGGTCCTGGTTGCGATGGCGGCGCAGCAGGTCAAAACAGCGGCGGATCGCGCTGAGCATGCCCAGGGCGAGGATATCCACCTTGAGCAGGCCCACGGCGTCGAGGTCGTCCTTGTCCCACTGGATGATGGTGCGCTCGGCCATGGCGGCGTTTTCCACCGGCACCAGAGTGTCCAGCGGGTATTCGGAAATCACGAAGCCGCCAGGGTGCTGGGACAGGTGCCGCGGGAAGCCGATCAGTTGCTGGGTCAGGGTTAGCACGCGACGCAGGATCGGGCTGTCGGGGTCGAAGCCGCCTTCACGCAGGCGCTCCAGGGGCGGCGCGTCATCGCTCCAGCGTCCGCAGCAGTCGGCCAGGGCGTTGATCTGGTCTGGCGGCAAGCCGAGGGCCTTGGCCACATCGCGCACCGCACCGGCCGCGTGGTAACTGCTGACCACCGCCGTCAGCGCCGCGCGGGTGCGGCCGTAGCGCTCGAACACGTATTGCAGCACTTCTTCGCGGCGTTCGTGTTCGAAATCCACGTCGATGTCCGGCGGCTCGTTGCGCTCGCGGGAGAGAAAGCGCTCGAACAGCATGTCGCTCAGGCTGGGGTCGATCTCGGTGATGCCCAAGGCAAAACACACTGCCGAGTTGGCCGCCGAGCCCCGGCCCTGACACAGGATCGAACGGCTGCGGGCGAAGCGCACGATGTCATGCACCGTGAGGAAATAACTTTCGTAGCCCAGCTCGCTGATCAACGCCAACTCCTTGTTGATCTGCTGCAAGGTCTTGGCATCCACCCCTTCTGGCCAGCGATGGGCGATACCTTCTTCGGTCACGTGGCGCAACCAGGATTGCGCGTCATGGCCGGTGGGCACCAGCTCGCGGGGGTAGTGGTAGCGCAACTGGCTGAGGTCGAAGGTGCAACGTTGCGCGATGGCCAGGGTTTCGTCGCGCAGCGCGGGCGGGTACAGCGCGGCCAGGGCATCGAGGCTGCGCAGATGCCGCTCGCCATTGGGGTGCAGGCGCGTACCGGCTTCGGCCACCGGCACGTGATGGCGGATGGCGGTCATGGTGTCTTGCAGCGCCCGGCGACCGCGCGCATGCATGTGCACATCGCCGCAGGCCACCGCCGGAATGTTCAAACTGGCGGCCAGTTGCAGGCGTTGCTGCAGATGGCGCGCATCATCCTGGCCGCAGAGCAGGTGCACCGCCAGCCACAGGCGTTCGGCGAAGGTTTCGCGCAGCCACTGGATCTCGGCCTGGGTGTCGCGATCCTCCGCCACCCATAGCGCCAGCAGGCCGGGCATGGGTTGGTCGAAGTCTGCCTGCAACAGGCGATAGCTGCCCTTTTCGGCGCGCCGCCGGGCCAGGGTAATCAAGCGGCACAGGTGTTGATAGCCGCTGAGGTCTTCCACCAGCAGCACCAGTTTCGGGCCGTTTTCGAGGCGCATCTCGCTGCCGATAATCAGCGGCAACTCCACCGCCTTCGCCGCCTGCCAGGCGCGCACGATGCCTGCCAGGGTGCATTCATCGGTTATAGCCAGCGCGCTGTAGCCCTGGCGCTTGGCCCGTTCGAACAACTCCAGCGCGCTGGAGGCGCCGCGCTGGAAACTGAAATTGGACAGGCAATGCAACTCGGCATAACTCATGCGAACCAGCCTTGCAGCCACAGCCCGTCGCTTTGGCCCACGCTGCGATAGGCCCAGCCTTGCTGGCCGGCGCGGGTCTGGATCAGGTAGTAATCGCGGCGGACATCGGCGCCGTCCCACCAGCCGGATTCGATCCGCTCCGGGCCCATCAATATCTGCACGCCCTGCTCGGCCAGCAAGGTCGGTTCATGCAGCAACCAGCCGGGGCGCTGCACCTTGTTCAAGGTTGGGCAGGCGCGGCTGTCGGCCGCGGCTTGCCAGGCGCATTCGGGGCGGTGGTCGGCGTGAAAGCGCAGGCCTTGCACGGCCTCGTCGCCCAGCCTTGCACGCAGGCGTTCGCGCAGTTGCTCCCAGGGCAAGGTCTGTTGCGGGCGGTCGTCGAACAGGTCCTGGCGTTGCGGCACGAACACCGGCAGGTCCTGGGCCACCAGGCGAAAGCCGCGCACGGGTGAGCTGACTTGCACCTGTTCCAGGCGCCCTCGGGCCAGTTCGAAGAGCATCGCCGGTTCACGCTCGGCACTCAGCAGGCCAACCTTGATCACGCTGTCCGGCGCCTGGGCATGTTCCAGGTGCAGGTCGAAACGCTGCACGCCACTGTCGCGCCCGCAGAGGAACGCGGACAGATCGCCGGTCAAGCGGCGTAAGGGGAACAACAAGGCCTGGTGGGATTGCACATCGAAATTCAACTCGATGCGCACGTCGAACTGGTCCGGCGGCTGGTAGAACGCCAGCGCCAAGGGCCGCTGCCCGGCCAGCGCATCCAGGTGGTTGAGCAGCGTGGCGTCAAAGCGCCGCGCCAGGGTATGCCGGGGCAACGCCTGCACTTGGGCCAGGGTGCGCAAGCCCATGCGCGCCAAGGCCGTGGCAGCCTGCGGTTCAAGGCCGGCGCGGTCGATGGGCAGCGGCGCCAGGGCCGGCATCAAGGCCTCATCGTCGACGGCCAGGCCATCGTAGATATTCGCCAGCACCCGTGCGGCCGCCGGGTTGGGCGCGGCGACGATGCGGTGGCGAAAACCCAGCTCGGTCAGCTCCTTGCGCAAGCGCGCCTCGAACTGCGACCAGGGCCCGAACAGGCCCAGGCTCGACTCGATCTCGAACAGCAACGCACGCGGGTAATACACGCTGACCTGGGAGCTGAAACGGTAGGCCCAGGCGGCGAGAAACTGCTGCCAGCGCTCGATATCCACGGGGTCGTATTCGGCGCAGGTAAAGGTCTTGGCCAGGGCCTGCGCCGCCGTCAGGGACTGCCCGGGGCGCAGGCCCAAGGCACGCGCAGCCTCATTGACGGTTTGCAGCACGCGCCGCTGCGGCGTGCCGGCCAGCAGTGCCAGCGGCTGATCCGGTTCAGGGTGCAGACGCTGCACCCCGTCCAGCGCCAATTGCGGGAACACAATACACACCCAGCGCATGGCAACCTCAGTGCCCCGCCAGTGCAATCGGCGCCGGGTGGGCCAAACCGCCCCGGCACTTGAGCACGCGCACTTGCGCAGGTTTTGTCTCGACCGCCAGGCGCAAGGCGGCGGGCGAGGCGTTGATCGCTTCGCCCAGGGCACGCCAGGCAAACGCCAGGGTCTGGCCGGTTTCGGCGGCCACCTGCAAGCGCCGCAGTGCGCGGTCATCGGCTTTGCGCGGCCAGCACAGTACCGCGCCGCAACTGCCCGAACGCAGGCATTGCTCCACCGCCCACAGTGCATCGCGCTCCTCGGCCTGCACCACCGACAGCTGGCGCAAGTCCACCCCGGCGTTCTGCCAGGCATGGGGATACGGCGTGTAGGGCGGCGCCACCAGCACAATGCGCTCACCGGCCTTTGACAAGCGCGCCAGGGTCGGCAGCACCAGTTGCAACTCGCCCACGCCCTCCCTGGCCATCAGGATTTCGCTCAAGGCCGCTTCCGGCCAGCCGCCCGTGGGCAGCACCGCGTCCAGCGCCGCCAGCCCGGTGGGGTGCACACTGGCCGGCGGCGCGGCAGGCCGGCCCTTCCAGACGCGGCCGCCGTTGAACAGCGTATCCAGCGCAACCACGGCGCCCATCACCCTTGCCTCACCAGGCCGCAGAACACGCCTTCGATGGCCAGGTCCTGGTCAGGGCCCACCACGATGGGTTGGTACGCGGGGTTGCGTGGCAACAGGCGCACATGGTCGCCGTGGCGTTCGAAACGCTTGATGGTGACTTCGCCGTCCAGGCGCGCCACCACGATCTGCCCGTTCAAGGCCTCGGCGCTGCGGCGTACGCCGACCAGGTCACCGTCGAGGATGCCGTCCTCGATCATCGAATCGCCCTGGACCCGCAGCAGGTAGTCCGGGGTTTTCGCGAAAGTGGCGGGGTCGAGTTGCAGGCGGTTGTGCACTTCGGCATCGGCGCCGATGGGCAGGCCGGCGGCGACTCGGCCAAGCACGGGGATATCCAGCCATTCGGGGCGTGGAGGTTGGTTGAGCAGGCGGATGCCGCGCGCCTGGTTGGGGTTGACCTCGATAAAGCCGGCTTCGGTCAGGGCCACCACGTGTTTACGCGCAACGCTACGCGAGGCGAAACCAAACGCCTCAGCGATCTCGGCGAGGCTGGGGGGCTGGCCTTGTTGCGCGATACGGTCGCGGATGAAGGTCAGGATGGCGGTGCGGCGGGGGGTCAGGGTCGTCATGGAGTACATTTGTACTCTTGTGAGATATTTCTGACAATAGCCGGCAGTCGGGGGGGTGGCTGGACCTAGAGCCGACCGGCACTTCATAAGTGAACCGAGTCAAAAATGTGGGAGGGGCTTGCCCCCGATGAGGATGTGTCAGTTGATAAATGTGTAACTGACTCACTGCCATCGGGGGCAAGCCCCCTCCCACATGTTTGATCGCCTCACCACCCCTCTTTCAACATCCGCAACTCCAGATGCTGCAACAGCATGATGGTCTTCCCATCCACAATCTCCCCGTCCTGCACCATCGCCAAGGCCTGCTCAAACCCCAGCTCCAGCACCTCGATATCCTCGCCCTCCTCCTCCAGCCCACCACCAACGCCCACGCGATCTCCCGGCTGATACTCGCCGATAAAAAAGTGAATCCGCTCAGTCACCGACCCCGGGCTCATGAACGCCGCGTAGATCTTCTCCACATGCCCCACGCGATACCCCGTCTCTTCCTCGGCTTCCAGGCGAATGCGCTCCTCGGGGCTGGCGTTATCCAGCAACCCCGCCGCCGCTTCGATCAGGTAACCGGGGTAATCGTTGACGAACGTGGGCATGCGGAACTGGCGAATCAGCAACACCGTGCGTTGCTCGCGGTTGTACAGCAGGAGGGTCGCGCCGTTGCCGCGGTCGTATACCTCGCGGGTCTGGGCTTGCCAGCTGCCGTCGCGACGGCGCAGGTCGAAGCTGTATTTTTTCAGCAGGTACCAGTTATCCGAGAGGGTCTCCTCGGCGGTGATGCGAATGGGGCTGTTGTCCATGGTCGGTACTGTGCTCTTGGAAATAATCGGGTTCATGCTTGTTTGATGCGATGCCACTCAGCCGCAACCTCTTGCGCACTGCCCGCCTTGATCCGTGCCAGATCGCGCGGGTAATCCACACCAGGGTTTTCCGTGAAACGCGTGGCGGTGAATTGACCGTTGCTGGCCCGCAGGATATAGCCCGTGTCCTCGCACTGCGTTGACGCAAGAAACAACACCCCCGGCGTCACCCACTCTGGCTTGAGTTCATCCGGTTCACCAATCACGCCCCACATGCGGGTTTTGGCTACCGGCGAAATGGCGTTGACTCGAATCCCGGCCTGCGCACCTTCATGGCTCAGTGCATTCATGATCCCCAGTTGCGCCATCTTGCCGGCGCTGTAGGCCACCAGCCCGGCCTGCTCATATTGCGCGTACATGGCCCGGTCGGAGGTGGTGAGGATGATGCGCGGCGCAGATGAGCGCAGCAGGTGCGGCCAGGCGTGTTTGCACAACCACAGCGGCGCGTACAGGTTGATGTCCATGGCGCGTTGCAGGAACGCGACGTCAAGGTCTGCAATGTTCTGGTAACCCACCCAACCGGCGTTATGGATCAGGATATCGAGCTGCCCGAATGCCTCGATGGCATACGCAATCAGTTGCCGGCAGCCTTCATTCGTGGACAGGTCACCGCCATGCCCGACCACTGCCAGCCCTTCGGCCTGCAAGGTCTTGGCCGCCGTTTCTACCACCGAGGCGTCGTTGCCGGCACCGGTGTTATCGGCACCGATATCGCTGATCACCACCCGCGCACCCGCCAGGGCCAGCGCCCGCGCATAGCTGAGCCCCAACCCGCGCGCGCCACCGGTGACAAGGGCGGTTTTACCTGTGAAATCCATGTGCTTGTTCTCCTGTGTGACTGCCCACCCTAACAACCCGGGCGCGTGGTGTTCAATGCTGTAACACTTTGCAAGCAATCGCCGTGGGCGGCCGTCGAATTAATTCCTGCCTGTGTGGGGCATCTGGTAAAACCCGTGCTTCACCTTTGCCCTGGAACCTTCATGTCTTCTCGTTTTCTGTCTCGCCTGAGCCTGCGCTGGTTTCCCTTGCTGTGCATGGCGCTGTTGATCGTCGGCCTGCCGGTGGGTTGCGCCGCGCTGCAACACAAGGAGCGCGAGCTGGTGTTTCGCATCGAGCCCGGCACCGCCAGCTGGTACAGCGGCTTGCCCAAGGCGGTGCAGGAATTCGAACTCAAGCCCAGCAGTTTCAAATCGGGGCAGAACATTCATGGCTGGTGGTACCCGGCGGCAAACAAGGATGCCCCGGCGATCCTGTACCTGCATGGCGTGCGCTGGAATCTCACCGGGCAGCTGTTTCGCATCGAGCAATTGCACGCACTCGGCTACTCGGTGCTGGCCATCGACTATCGCGGCTTTGGCCAAAGCCAGGGCGAGCTGCCGTCGGAAACCACGGTATACGAAGACGCGCGCATTGCCTGGGAACGCTTCCAGGTGTTGCAACCCGACCCGAGCAAGCGCCTGATCTACGGGCACTCCCTGGGCGGCGCGGTGGCTATCGACCTGGCTGTGGAGCTGGGCAAGCAAACCCCGCTGCCGGTGCGCGGGCTGGTGATCGAGTCGACCTTTACGTCCCTGGCAGATGTCGCCACGGCGGTGGCCAACACCTCGTTGCCGGTGCGCTGGTTGCTGTCGCAGAAGTTCGACTCCATCGACAAGATTGCCGACGTGCATATGCCACTGCTGGTGGTGCATGGCCTCGCCGATCAGTACGTGCCACCGCGTTTCAGCCAGCAGTTGTTTGAAGCCGCGCGCGAACCCAAGCGCTTGCTGCTGGTACCCGGCGCCACGCATAACAACAGCATGAGCCTGGCCGGTCGCAACTATCGCCAGGCACTCGACAACCTGATGCAGGCGACGATGCCCGCGCAGGTGGTGACGCACTCCACAGGTCGTAACGGCGACTCGTAAAAGTGCTTTTCGGCACTGGGTTCGCGCTTGGCTGTCAAGCGCAAACCCTGCCCATGCTGGCCCGCGCCGCAGATTGATCAAATATTAACCTTGGGTTAAATCGCCATACCCGCCGGGGTCTTGCAAAGTTATCCACAGAGATACCCACGGTTTTCGTGGACAACTCTTTTTATTTTTTTACGATTTTTTTGTTCAAGAAACGTTTTCAGGAAATGTCCCAGGCAACAAAATCTCATGATTCACATCGCGTATATCGTTATAGCCACAGAGCGCCATCGACACGTCCAGCTCACGGGCAATGATCTCGAGTGCCTTGGTCACGCCCGCCTCACCCATCGCCCCCAAACCATACAAATGTGGCCGACCGATCATGGTGCCCTTGGCACCCAGCGCCATGGCCTTGAGCACGTCTTGCCCTGAGCGAATGCCGCCGTCCAGCCACACTTCAATGCGCTCCCCCACAGCCGCCACAATCGCCGGCAGTTGGCTGATGCTCGACGGCGCACCATCGAGCTGGCGTCCACCGTGGTTACTTACCACCAACGCATCGGCACCGGCATTCGCCGCCAGGCGCGCGTCTTCCACATCCAGAATGCCCTTGATGATCAGCTTGCCGCCCCAGCACTTCTTGATCCACTCGACATCGTCCCAGCTCAGGCGGGGGTCGAATTGCTGGGCGGTCCATGACGACAGCGAACCCATGTCCGCCACGCCCTTCACGTGCCCGACGATATTGCCAAAGCCATGGCGCTTGGTGCCGAGCATGCCCATCACCCAGCGCGGTTTGGTGGCCATGTTGAGGATATTCGGCAGGGTCAGCCGGGGCGGCGCCGACAAGCCGTTGATCAAGTCCTTGTGGCGTTGCCCGAGGATCTGCAGGTCCAGGGTCAGCACCAGCGCATCCACGCCGGCGGCCTTGGCCCGCTCGATCAATTGCTCGACAAAGGCGCGATCGCGCATTACATACAGCTGGAACCAGAACGGCTGGCCGACGTGTTCGGCGATGTCCTCCAGGGAGCAGATGCTCATGGTCGACAAGGTGTAACGCAGGCCAAACTTCGCGGCGGCGCGGGCGGTGAGAATCTCGCCGTCGGCATGCTGCATACCCGCCAGGCCGGTGGGTGCCAGGGCGACCGGCATGGCCATGTCCTGGCCAATCATAGTGGCGCGGATCGAGCGCTCGTCGATATTGCGCGCCACCCGCTGGCGGAATTTGATCCGGGCAAAATCGCTTTCATTCGCCCGGTAGGTGCTCTCAGTCCAGGACCCGGAATCGGCGTAGTCGTAAAACATCCGAGGGACACGTTTTTGCGCCAGCTTGCGTAAATCTTCGATGGTTGTAATCAACGACATCTAGGTCACCTCTCCCTGAACTGAGCACAGACTGAATTGAACAAAGAGAGTAACCGCCCATCGGCGGCGCAACCAGCCATTGCGTTTACAGGAGCAGGCGACTAATCTCGCACAAACCCGCAAAAAAGCGCACAAACATGCAAAACACCCATCACGCCATCGACCTGCCCTCGTTGCGCAAACAGAAGATTCTGTTGTTGCTGGAGCGTGACGGCAAAGTCACCGCCGCCGACCTGGTGGAGCACTTTGCCGTGTCCCAGGACACCATCCGCCGCGACCTCGGCGAACTTGCCGCCGCAGGCCTTTTGCAGCGCGTGCACGGCGGCGCCCTGCCCCGGCCCAAGGACACCGGCAAAGACTTTTTCACCCGTGTCGGTGAAACCAACGATGCCAAGCGCCGCCTCGCGAAACTGGCGGCCGACCGTGTGGAGGATGGCCAGATTGTGCTGTTCGACTCCGGCTCCACCACGCTGCAGATTGCCCAGTCGCTGCCGCGCTCGATCCGCCTCACGGTCGTCACGCCGTCACCGATGATTGCCATCGCCCTGGCCGATCATCCCGATGTAAAAGTGATCCTCGCCGGAGGCCAACTCAACCCCGCAACCCTCTCCACCAGCGGCCATGAAGCCGTGCGTCTGATCCAGAGCATCAAGGCCGACCTGCTGTTTACCGGCGTGTGCGCACTGCATCCGCAGGTGGGCATCAGCTCGCTGCATTTTGATGAAGTGGCGGTCAAGCAAGCCTTGCTCAACAGCGCCTCCCAGGTCGTCGCCGTGACCATGGCGGACAAGCTCGGAGCGGTGGAGCCGTTTGTGGTGGCGCCATGCAACCGCATCCACACGTTGATTACCGAGTGGCATGTGCCGAGTGTCGAGGCGTATGAACAGCTAGGGCTGGAAGTGCTGCGGGTGGAGGTCGAGTAGGAACAGCCGCGCAATCAAAACAGCACGTCGACCGCATCGCGCATAAAAATCTCGATGGTCTTGGGCCCCACACCGTCGAATTGCGCAAGGCGTTTTTCGAAGGCCTGGCGGTCGGCGCTGGCGCTGCGTATCTGCGTTATTTTGCCGGCATATTCGGCGCTCAATTTGGCGCTCAGGTCCAACAGGCGTTGTGCGGTGGTCTCGTCATAGCGCACGTAATGGGCACGCCCGAGCATCGCCACCAACTCGCGCGAGGTGCAGTGCTGCAACTTGCGGGCGGTATCGCGACCCTGTTCTTCGACGATCACTTTGTACGCCTGCGCCGCAATAGGCGCCTGGATGCGCTTGCCCATCAGGAAGCTGGCGATAAACCACTTGAACAGGCTGCTGTCATCGTCGGGCTTGAGTTCAATGCCCAACTCTGTAGCACTGATGGCGCGGGCCATAGATCCTCCTTGGTAGATGCTGAACGTATCCAGCAGAGCCACGGGCTGTTTCGATAGTTCAACAAAAATGCCGATGTAAACCGCTCAGCCAATAGGCACAAATTAATTTAAACCTTTGCCCATTGCCCTTGATCAACTCTCCACATCAACCACCAGGAGACACTCGATCATGAGCGCACAACTCAACGGCAAGAACATCCTGATTATCACCTCCAACACCGGCATCGAGCGCGACGAGTTGCTCAAGCCGCTGGAAGCCCTGCGCAGTTTTGGCGCCACCGTAACCCACGCTTCCAGCAAGGGCGGCACCACCCAAACCTTTGTCGGCGACACCGAGAAGGACCAGACCGTAGAGTCCGACGTGCAACTGTCCGACGTGGCAAGCAGCGACTTTGACGCCCTGGTCATTCCCGGCGGTACCGTCAACGCCGACACCCTGCGCCAGGATGCAGCCGCATTGCGGTTGATCAACGACTTCGTCAAGGCTGGCAAAACCGTGGCCGCGATCTGCCACGGCCCATGGGCCCTGATCGACGCTGGCGTGATCAAGGGCAAGACGCTGACCTCCTACAAAAGCGTACGCATCGACCTGGAAAATGCCGGCGCCGCAGCTTGGGTGGATGCGCAGGTCAAGGAATGCAAGGCCAACGGCTGGACCTTGATCACCTCACGCACACCGGATGACTTGCCGGCGTTCAATGACGCGATTGCCCAGGCTGTTGCCGGTTAAGCTTCGGCCACAAACGCAAACAGGCGCCCAAGGGCGCCTGTTTTTTTGCGAAAAAATCTTAGCTTTTACGATGCTCCGGCATCTCGCGCTTGGGCCCGAACATGGCCCACGCAATCAAACCTAACAACGGCACGAAAATCAGAATCACCAGCCACAACCCCTTGGTCTCCCAGCCACTGGTGCTGCGCAAAACGGTGTTGATCGCCCACAGCTCCAAGAGCAGCAGAATCACGGCCAACGCGATCCAGATATAGTTTATTTCCATGGTCCACCTCCTGAGGTCTATGCATTAGGTCAAGCGATGGCCGTGAGGGTTCCATCCAATTTTCAACCGGCTGGGATCGGGTGCGGCGTAATGCAACGCCGATAGCCCCGGACCATGCAAGCTGCACGACCGCCAGCGCAGCACCACTGCGCCAAGCCATTGATGTAACGCAAAATTTTTCGACCGATCAAGTTGGTACAACTGATGCAAGACCTTACCCAAGAGGCGCGCACTTCGACCCGCCCGACTGCTACCCGTGAGGTTTCATCATGAATGCCATTGACCTTCTCAAGGCCGACCACGAACGCGTCAAAGCGCTGCTCACGCAACTGAGCGAATCCACCGAACGCGGCGTAAAGAAACGCACCGAATTGCTGGCCAAGCTTGAGATGGAAATCAGCCTGCATACCAAACTTGAGGAAGAGATTCTCTACCCGGCCTTCCGCAAAGCCGGCGGCAAGGAACAAGACATCATGTACCACGAAGCCAAGGAAGAGCATCGCACTGTCGACTCCCTGGTGCTGCCCGACCTGAAGCAGACCCAGCCTTCGACCACCGAGTTTTCCGGGCGCGTGAAAGTGGTCAAGGAACTGCTGGAGCACCATATCGAAGAAGAGGAAACCGAGATGTTCCCTCAGGCCAAAAAGCTGCTGGGCAAGGCCGCTTTGGAAGAACTCGGCGCGCAGATGGAAGCCATGAAAGCGGCCCACAAGAAAGCCACGGCGAGCAAGCCGCTGGCTGCGTGAATACCCTCCGCTGGATTTGCCCGGCGTTGCTAAATAGGCTTGATTGAAACACCACCGGAGCCCGGTCAGCCGGGTTTCGGTTTCGTTCAACGCCGCTGCTCACAGCAGCAAGGGGATTACGTCATGAAGACCAACATGTCCCACCGATTTTTGCTTGTCGTCGGTTTGTCAGCCCTGCTGGCCAACCCTGCCTTCGCCGCGTTTGGCGATGACACCAGCCCGCCACCCAGCTCGCTGAGCGACAACGCTGCGGGCTCTGCACTGCCGCCAGGCACCTACCCCAGCAGCCCTGCCGACAGCGACAAAAAAGCCGAGACGCCGCCCAAGGAAAAAGCCGCGTCGGGCACCCAGCCTCAACAGAAGCAGCCCGCAAGCAAGGCGCCGAAAAAGCCGGCACCGCGCTCCGGCAGTTGAGTCACCTCACGGCACTGGCCTCCACCCACTGAACTCACCCTGAGCACCCAGCGCGCTCCAGGTGAAGCCCTCGTCGGCCAACGGCAGTTCCTGAGGCTGCGCAAGGCGCAATGGGTGTTCCTTCCAATCGAACACCCGCGAACCTCGCCAGCCCAGGACAATTCCCTGCGCCTGGCTATCGTCGGTGCTGACCCATCGCGCCGCCGCAGCCGCCATGAATGCTTCGATCGGCTCGTGGTCAATCTGCGTGCGGTAGGTGCAGCCCAGCAGCCAGCGACACACATTCAGGTGATAGGTCCAATCCTGCGCCGGCTGGTTACGATAGGCCCAGGTCATAAAACTGCGGAACAGGTTCAACCCTTCCGGCGGGTCGAGCTTGAGCAGCGCCGGGCAGATGTCGAACAACGCGTGCCAATACGGCAACAGCCGTGCATCCAGGCGCACGAAGCAGCGGGAGTTACTCGGGTAGTCAATTCGCGCAGGTTCCGCGCGCAGGCGACGCGACGCCTTGCTGACCAGGCGGCTGGCGCCGGCAGGCAATACAGGGTTCATGAAACGCACTCACAGTCATGACGATAGAACGCCCCCTGGTCACAGGAGGCCCAAGGCACACGTCAGAAAGCGGGAGAGGCGCGGGGGTTGGCCGAGGGCCAGGAGTAACGCGGCGGCGCCTTGTTGCGCCGTTCATGGGCCGGGCGTGGGGTTTGCCCGAGGCCCAACAGCCAGGCGAGGCCGATCAGGAACACCAGCGCGACGCTGACGGCGTTGCACACCGGGCAGGCAAAGTAGTTCGAGATGTTGCTGGAGGACGGGCTGCCCAACCCTTTGTCGGAAAGTGGCGCCTGCTTGCCGTCCACCGAACAGAACGCGCCGCCGATCCCGTTGAGCTGCTGGCCCATCATCTGGCCATGGCCCAAACCGCACACGAACAGGTTCATCAGCACGCAGAAGTACAGGGTCCAGACGATCAGCGAACGGTCGGGGTGGCTCAGTTTCATGGCGGCGACTCTACCACCAGAGCCGCAAAAGGTTGAAGCACTGCGCGCCCCTGTGGCAGAACGTCGCAGATTACGTGCCGTAGCCAGGGTTGGTAGACTGGCGCCCTCCTCGTTTACTCCTTTTCAAAGCCTGCCGAGTTGATGTTGCGCAACGCAGGCGTTTCACAGGATGCACAGTTGATGAGTACGTTATTCACCCGCCGCAAGGTCCTGACCGGCATGAGCCTGTTGGGTCTGGGCCTGCTGGCCGGTTGTGACAACAGCCCCAAGTTGAACTTCAAGTACGGCAAGGACTTGAGCGACAAGATCATGGGCCGCACTTTCAAGCTCAAGAACACCGAGGGCGATACCGTCACCCTCAGCTCCTACCGTGGCCTGATGCCGGTGGTGTTCTTCGGCTTCACCCAGTGCCCGGCTGTGTGCCCCACCACCCTGGCGCGCGCCGCCCAGGCCAAGAAGCTGATGGGCCGCGACGGCGAGATCATGCAGGTGATCTTTATCACCCTCGACCCGGAACGCGACACGCCGGAGATTCTCGACAAGTACGTCAAGGCCTTCGACCCCAGCTTCGAAGCGCTGTACGGCACCCCGGAAGAAATCGCCGTGGCCGCCAAGGAATTCGGGATCTTTTATGAAAAGATCCCCGCCGGCGACACCTACACCCTGTCCCACACCGCCACCAGTTTTGTCTTCGACACCCGTGGCAACCTGCGCCTGGGCCTGCAGGCGTCCCTTAACGCTAAAGAGTGCGCAGAAGACCTGCTCACCGTCATGGAGGTCTGCTGATGACTGCCGTTCAAACCCTCAAGCGCACCCTGATCGGCCTCGGCCTGCTGGGCCTCGCCGCCCACGCCAGTGCCCAGGTGCAAGTGACCGACGCATGGGTACGCGCCTCGGTGCCGGGCCAGCCGTCGAGCGGCGCATTCATGACTGTCACCGCCGACAGCGACAGCAAGCTGCTGAGCGTGGCCTCGCCGGTCGCCAAGGACGTGCAGATCCATGAAATGAACATGAAAGACGACGTGATGCGCATGGGCCCGGTCGACGCGGTGGCCTTGCCCGCCGGCAAAGCGGTAAAGCTCGACCCCAACGGTTACCACGTGATGCTCATGGGCCTGACCGGCCAGATCAAGGAAGGCGACCAGGTGCCGCTGACCCTCACCGTGGAAAACGCCAAGGGTGAGAAGCAGGCCATTGAAGTCAAGGCTACCGCGCGCGGGCTGGATGGGATTGACCACAGCCACATGCACTGACTTCATATCCCAAAGCTCTGCCATCAACACTTTCTATATATTTTCAATCTGCAAACAGACCCGATAGCCTGATTGTGCCGCGCTTGTCCCAGGACAAGCGCGGCCCACAATTCCAAAAACAATCGGGTATTCCAGTGAACACATCCCCTCGCGCCTTGAAAAGCCTGCTGCACCTGGCTGTGGCCTTCGCCCTCTTCCACAGTTTCGGCGCCTATGCGGCCAACACCGGCGAGCTGCCCTGCGCCACTACCGAACAATGCGCGGCCCAGGCGGCGAAAGTCGGTGCCACACCCGACAGCGCGCACACCGAACACAAGGCCAAGGGCGATCCGACCCAAACCCAATTCGCCTGGCTCAACCGCATCAACAAAGCCTCGATCGTGATGCTCACCGAAGAAGGCATCGTCCCGCCTGCCATGGGCCAGAAGATCGCCGGCGGCGTGCGCTATGCCATTGCCCAGGCCGACCAACCCGGCGGCACGCGCCCCAGCGATGTGCTGCAACTGGAAAAAATCATGACCGACAAGATCGGTCCCGAAGCCTCGCTGATCCACTCCGGCCGCAGCCGCCAGGACATGCTCGCCACCTACCGCCTGGCCGCCCTGCGCAGCCAGGTACTGGCCTACAGCGAAGCCCTCAACGCCACGCGCCAGCGCCTGCTGAACATTGCCGACAAAAACGTCGACACCCTGGTGCCCGCCTACACCAACGGCGTGCAGGCCATGCCGATCAGCTACGCGCATTACCTGCTGGCCTTCGAAGCCGCGTTTGACCGCGATGGCCAACGCATCCGCGAGCTGTACACACGCCTGAACAAGAGCCCGATGGGCACCGCCGTGCTGGCAAACTCGGCGTACCCGCTGAACCGCGAGCGCCTGGCCGAGCTGCTGGGCTTTGATGAGGTGCGCGAGAACTCGCTGGATTCAAGCCAGGTGTCGACCTACGATATCCCGATCGAAGCGGCCAACCTGGCGTCGTCCTCAGCGATCCGCGTGGGCGCGATGATTGGCGATATCCATACCCAATATCACCAGATCCGCCCGTGGCTGCTGCTGGATGAAGAAGCCACCTACACCAGCAGCGCCATGCCGCAAAAGCGCAACCCGGGCCTGCTGATGCGCGCCCGTGAAAGCGCCTCCGATGTGGTCGGCCTGGCCCAGGCCGTGACCCTGCGTGCGCACAACGTCACCACCGGCATGACCGACTACAAGTTCGCATTCGACTCACTGGGCGTGTTCCGCTCCACCAAAGAGATGTTCGAAAGCATGGACGCCGTGCTCGACGCCTTGCAGATCAACCCGCAGCGCGCCCTGGAAGAACTGGAGTCGGAATGGACCACCTCGATGGAGCTGGCCGACACCCTGGAGCGCCAATACAAAGTGCCATTCCGCATCGGCCACAGCTTTGCCTCGCTGATCGTGACCGAGGCACGCAGCAACGGCACCACGCCGAAAACCTTCGCGTACGCCGACGCACAGAAGCTGTATAGCCAGGCGGCCGACAAGTACAAGTGGACGCCGAATACCTTGCCGCTGGATGAGGCTGACTTGCGCGCAGCGCTGTCGCCGACCACCATGGTGCTGACCCGCAAAGGCACCGGCGGCCCGCAACCGCAAGAGGTCAAGCGCATGCTGGTAGAGGCGCGCAAGACGCTGGCGGGGGATCAGCAGTGGCTCAAGGAGCGGCGTGAAAAACTGCTAAACGCTGAGGCCAACCTGGATAAGGCCTTCGACAAGCTGGCCACCAGCAAAAACTGAAATGCTATCCAAATGTGGGAGGGGGCTTGCCCCCTCCCACATTGGATTTATGTTCACTTCAGATCGCCAATGCCCGCCGCAACGCTGCCCGATCAATCGACTTCTGCCACCCGCAGATCGCCAGGCACGCCACACAGTTACCCAGCACATTGGTCAGCGAGCGGCATTTCATCAAGCGTTCCACCCCCAGCAGCAACCCCACCCCTTCCAGCGGCACCAGTTGCAGGATGTTCAACGTGGCAATCAAGGTAAACAACGCCGAGCCCGCCACGCTGGTGGAGCCCAGCGATGTCACCAGGCAGATCACCAGCACCGCGAGCAGCTCCGGCACGGCAATCTCGACCCCGCCCATATGGGCCAGGAACATGATGGCGGTGGTCAGGTACAGGTTGGTCCCGGCTAGGTTGAAGGTGTAGCCGGTGGTCAGCACCAGGCGCACCAACTGACGGTCACAGCCCAGGCTTTCGAGTTTATTCACGCAGCCGGGAAGTGCCGCCACCGAGGAGCCGGTAAAGGTCACCAGTAGTAACTCTTGCTTTAAATAAATAATTAGCCGTGAGAGTTTCACACCGACCAGTCGAGTTATAAAAGCCAACACCACCACCACAAATAATGCGCTGACCAGATAAATAACCAGCACAAACTTCAATAACGGCAGTACCGAACTAACGCCATATTTACCCACTACAAACGCCATCGCCCCAAACGCCGCCAACGGGGCAAACTTCAAGATAATCCGCAACAGGTAGAACAACCCCTGTACCCCCGCCTCCAGCCAGCCCAGGCAGCGGTTGCCGAGCGTACTGCCACGGCCCAGCAACACGCCGCAGATCAGCGCGGCGCACATCACTTGCAGCACCAGGCTTTGGGTAAACACGCGGTACAGGGTCGAGGACGCCGACAACAAGGACAGCTCATGCAGGAAGCTCTCCGGCGGCAACGGTGGCGCCGGCAAGGCGCTGGGCTCCAGGTTGAACACCCAGCCGGTGGCCATGCCCAGCACCAGCGCGACACACGACATCACCTGGAAATACACGATGATCCGCCGTACCACATGGCGGTGATGGGGCTCGCGCTTGATACCGGCGACGCCGGTGGACACCAACACAAACAACAGGAACGGCATCAACCAACCGACCACTTTTATAAAAGCGTCACTCAACACTTTCATATCAACCGCCAGGTCCGGATATACCAGCCCCAGCGTCATGCCAAGTGCGATGGCAATCAAAATAGGCAGGGTCGAATGCTGGGTGTATCGGATCGACATCGCTACTCCAGCCTGTTTTTATTTATTGTTATTGTCGCTGCGCGCCGCTTTCGGCATATTGGGCGCCACGGCCGCAACCGGGCGCAAATAATAAAGTCTTGTCACGGGATATACCACCATGGAACTTCGCCATTTACGCTATTTCATCATGGTGGCTGAAGAGCGACATTTCACCCGTGCCGCCGCGCGCCTGAACATGCAGCAACCGCCCCTCAGCCAACAGATTCGTGCACTTGAACAAGAGCTGGGCTTCGACCTGTTCAAGCGCCACCCCAAGGGTGTGGACCTGACCGCCGGTGGCCTGGTGTTTCTCGACGAAGCCCGCGTGATCCTCGCCCGCGTCGAACACGGCGCGCTCAAGGCCTCCCGCGCCGCCCAAGGCATCGAAGGCACACTGGTGATCGGCTTCACCAGCTCCGCCGCCGCCCACCCGCTGATCCCGCGGATCATCCGCGCGTACCGCGAGCGCTACCCCGGCGTGGAACTGTCGATCAACGAAGGCAGTGCGCGGGAAGTGACCGAAGACTCCATCGAAAAACGCCTCGACATCGGCATCCTCCGCGCGCCGGTCAGCACCCACCAAAGCCTCACGTTCCATCGCCTGCTCAATGAAGAAATGCTGCTGGCCCTGCCCACCGGCCATCCCCTGCTGGACGCTCCCGGCAGCGCCATCCCCCTCACGGCCCTCAAGGATGAACGCTTTATCCTCGTGCGTCGCCCCGGCGCGCCGGGCATGTACGCCAACCTGATCAAAGCCTGCCAGAACGCCGGTTTCGAGGCGAAGATCGCCTTTGAAGTCGAACGCATGCTCACCAACCTGAGCCTGGTGGCCGCCGGCGAAGGCATCTCGGTGGTGCCCGCCTCGATGCGCGATGTACACCGCGAAAGCGTGGTGTACTGCCAGATCAAGAACGCCCGGCCCAAACTGCTGGCGCCGATCACCCTGGTGCGACGTACGTTCAATCCGTCGGCGCCGTTGCAGAATTTCATCGCCCTGGCGCGGGAGTTGAGTGGGGTGTATCGCCGGCACAGCTGATATCTCAAGGCCTTGAGTAACGCGCCCCGTCAAAACAGCCCGGGTCCTCATCCAGGTACTTCTTCATCCGCCGCCACAAGGTCGTGGTGCTGATCTGCAAACGCCGGGCGGCCTCTTCACGGTTGCCGCGCACGCTGGCGAGCACTTCATGCAGCAACGCCAGTTCACTCTGGATCGGCGCGCCCGCTTCAACCGGCGCAGTGCTGGAAAGATCCTCCAGCACATCCTCCAGCCACGGCTCGTCAAACTCGCGGCCCTGGCTCATCACCGCCAGGCGCTCGACGATATTGCCCAGTTGCCGAATATTGCCCGGCCAGGCATAACCGCTCAGGCGCTGCAGCAATGCCTCCTCCGGCTCGGGCGTGACCATGGGCAGGCTGCGCAGCAGGTGGCGCACCAGCTCGGGGATGTCGGCGCGGCGTTCGCGCAGGGCCGGCAGGTGCAGTTTGAGCACGCAGATACGGTAGAAGAAGTCTTCACGAAACCGCCCCTGGGCCACCTGTTGCTCCAGGCTCTTGTTGCTGGCGGTGATGATGCGGATATCAATGGGCGTGACCTTGTCATCGCCGATGCGCACCACCTTGCGCTCCTGCAAGGTACGCAGGAGCTTGACCTGGATATCGGTGGAGGTTTCGTTGATTTCATCGAGGAAGATCGTGCCGGTGTGCGCCAGCTCGAACACCCCGGCCTTGCCCTCGTTGAGCGCGCCGGTGAAGGCGCCTTTTACATAGCCGAACAGCTCGCTCTCCAGCACACCGGGGGCAAACGCCGCGCAGTTGATCGCCACAAACGGGCCGTGTTTGCGCCGCGAGGCATTGTGGATACTCTGGGCAAACAGCTCCTTGCCGGTGCCGGTTTCGCCTTCGATCATCACCGTGCTGTCCACCGCCGCATAGGTCTGGGCCAGGCGCTTGGCCTTGGCGAGCGCGGGGCTGCTGCCGATGATCTGGTCGAAGGTTTTTTCCGCCAGGTGCTGACGCGCCAGCTGGCGGCGCATCTTGCGCTCGATGGCGGTGATTTCGGTCTGGTTTTGCAAGGTGGCGACGGCGCCGATGACCTGGTTGTCGAGGGTGATCGGCGCGATGCTCAGGGTGAGCGACAGACGCCCCAAGGTGATCAACGCCCCGCGCACCGGGCGGCCACTGCCAAGTACCTGGCCGAAATAATCCTGGGCCAGCAGGCCGTCGATGCGGTCGCCGATTTGCACGCTGCCCAGGTACGCCGTGGCCACGCTGTTCAGGTTGGTGACGGTGCGCTGGCTGTCGACGCTGAAAATACCTTCCGACACACAGTTGAGGATCGACTGGATCATCTCGTAGCGGCTTTGCAGCTCCACGCGCTTGAGCCGGCGCTCCTCCTCGATCTGCAGCAAGTGCAGCGCCTCGTCGATGGCATCAAAGGCCGCATCCGGGTCGGCCTCGGACATGATGTAGCGCATGCCCCGCGCCAGCACCGCCTCGCGCAACGACAGCCCGCCGATCGCCACTTCGATACCGTCGGCCCGCAAGCGATCCAGCTGCGCCTCGGTGGCGTGGTGGCTGCCCAGCGGGTCGATCAGGCAGATCGACACCTGCGGCATGAACGGGCGGGCCTTTTCCAGGATGGTCGCGTAGCCCTCGGAGGTGGCGAGGAAGGCCACCTTGTCCGAAACCTGCTGCGCCTTTTGATAGGCATTGATGCAGTCGAAAAACGTGTGCTTGACCTCGACGATGGGCACGCGCAACTGCTCGCGCAACACGCTGGCCGTGCGCCCGCGGCTGATGATCACGCTGACGCCGCTGTCGATCAACTGCCGCGTCTTGAGCGTGGCGTCGTGTTGCGCGGCTTCGACCACCACCAGGGTTAACCCGCGCTGCTCGAGGATGCCGTGCATCACCGACGTGAGGGTGCTGGAGGGGGAAATGACGGCGATGGTGCCTTGCATGGAAAGACCCTGTGAAGTGGCGGCGCGCATTGCATCCTATTGCATGGCGCAACAGGTTGAAATGATCTGAAACCACCCGAGCACTGCGTATATCCATAAGCCTTTGTTTTTAAACACCAATAAACAATGGCACAGCCTTTGCTCCTTCCCAGTCAATAACAAAGACAATGAAGGAAACACTGGATGGATATCGTCTTCATCGGGTTTGGCGAAGCCGCCTACCACCTCAGCAAAGGCCTGCGCACCAGCGGCGACCTGCAGATCGGCGCGTTCGACGCCAACCTCAGCCCCGTAGTGCGCCAACGCGCCGCAGAACACCACGTCACCCTCTTCGACTCCCTGGAAACCGCCTGCCACGGCGCACGTTTTGTGGTGTGCCTGACCAGCGCCAGCAGCGCGCTGGGTATCGCACAAAAAGTCCTGCCGCTTTTGGTGGCCGGGCAAACCTACGTGGACATGAACTCCGCCGCACCCAGCGTCAAACAGGCTATCGACCAGTTGCCCCGCGCGGCCGGCGTGGGCTTTTGCGACAGCGCGGTGATGGGCACCGTGCCCGGCAACAACCATCGCGTACCCATGCTGCTGGCCGGCGACGGTGCCGCAGCGTTCGCCGCAGCCTTTTCGCCGCGCGGCATGCAGTTGACCGTGCTCGACGCCGAAGCCGGCGCCGCCTCGGCGATCAAAATGCTCAAGAGCGTAGTGATGAAAGGCCTGCCGCAATTGCTGCTGGAAGCCTTCCAGGCCGGTGAAAAATTCGGCGTGCTCGACACCCTGGTGGCGTCGCTGGGCGACTCGCTCAACGGCAAAACCATCGAGCAACTGGCCAACACCTTCACCGCACGCACGCTGATCCACGCCAAGCGCCGCAGCGCGGAAATGGACGATGCCGTCGCCACCCTCGAAGCCGCCGGCGTCGACGCCAGCATGACCCGCGCCACCCAAGGCCAGCTCGACAAGCTCGCCGCCACTGACTGGGCCAGCCTGCTCGGCCCCGACGGCAGCGACATGGACTACCGCAGCGCCATCGCCCACCTGACTGCCCACAAGTGAGACCTGCCATGAACACCGAACACTACTTCCCGCTGCCCGACCTGATCCCTGAAGACCTGCTGGCGCGCTTCCGTCAGCTCAGCCCCGCGCAACTGTGCGACGGCATGCAAAGCCTGGGCATCCCGCGCAACGGCTGCATGGACGCCGACCTCATGCCCCTGGACGAAAGCAAGGTGATGCTCGGCACCGCCTACACCGTCGACACCGAAGACGGCGACAACTTTCCCATCCACGTCGCCGTATACCAGGGCCAACCGGGCTACGTGCTGGTGGTGGCCGGCAAGGCCTACCCCGGCCGCGCCTACATCGGCGACCTGATGGCCGGCGCCGCCCAGGCTGTGGGTTTGAGCGGCATGGTCATCGACGGTTGCGTGCGCGACAAAGTGCCGTTGGCGCAACTCGACATTCCGATCTACGCCAAGGGCTTCATGCAGCGCAGCCCCGGCAAGCAGGGCCCCGGCAAGATCAACGCCAGCGTGACCTGCGCCGGTGTCGAGGTAGCGCCGGGCGACCTGGTGTTCGGTGACTACGACGGCGTCACCGTGGTGCCCCGCGCGCGCCTGCTGGAAGTGCTGGAAGCCTCGGAGAAAAAAAGCGTCTACGAAAACCAGCGCCGCGAGGTGATCGACGCTTACACTCGCGCCCGAGACAGCGGCCAGCCTTTGCCGGCACTGGCCCCGGCGTGGGTCACCGAACTGCTGGAAGGCCAGTAACGCTAACGGCTGTACCCGGGGCGCACAGCGCCCCAACCTGCTGCGCTCACTATAAAAATAAAATGTGGAGACGTTCAGATGCTGACAGTTCTGGGCTATGTGTTGATCACGTCATTTCTGTTGCTGGTCATCAAGCAAAAACTATCGCCGTTCACCGGGTTGATCGTGGTGTCGCTGGCCGTGGGGGTGCTGGTGTGCCTGGTCAATGGCGTGCCGATGGGCACCATCATGACCTGGGTGCGCGAGGGCCTGTTCTACTCGCAGAACGAGGCCGGCAAGGTTTCCCTCGGCACGGTCAACCCGACCGTGATGATCCTGTTTGCAGTGCTGTATTTCAGCCTGATGATGAACGTGGGGCTGTTCGATCCGCTGTGCACCTACCTGATCCGCAAGGCCAACGGCGACCCGCTGAAAATCATCCTGGTCACCGCTTTCACCTCGGCCGTAGTCACGCTGGACGGCGACGGCACCACCACCATCCTGATCATCACCACTGCGTTCCTGCCGCTGTACAAACAGATGGGCATGAAGCTTTCCAACCTGGCCATGCTGATTATTCTGCCGTGCGGCCTGGGCAACTGCCTGCCGTGGGGCGGGCCGCTGGCGCGGGCGGCGGCGGTACTGAACGTGGAGGTCAATACGCTGTTCGTGGCGATCCTGCCGATCCTTGGCGTGTCGTTCCTGTATGTGTTTTTCATGGCGTACTTGATGGGCATCAAGGAGCGCAAGCGCCTGGGGTTTGTGAAGGGTGAAAACGGCATCGTCACGCCCGAACAGATTGTGCAGATGGTCAACGTGATCAAGGACCACGACAAAGAACTCAAGCGCCCCAAACTGTTCCTGTTCAACCTCGCCCTGACCCTGGGCATGCTGGTGATCCTCATCGCCGGCTGGGCCAGCGGCGCGGTGGTGTTCATGCTCGGCACCGCGATTGCGCTGACGGTCAACTACAGCGCCGTGGAACAACGCGAACGCATCACCGCCAACGGTGGCGACGCCGTCGCAGTGGCCTCGATCATCCTCGCCGCCGGCTGCTTCCTGGGCATCTTCAACGGCAGCGGCATGGCCGGCGCCGTGGCCGAACACATGGCCAGCCTGATCCCGGATTCCATGGGCAGCCACACCGCACTGATCTTCGCCTTCCTCGGCGCCCTCGCCTGCTACGCCTTGCCGGTGGACGCCTACTACTTCGGCATCCTGCCGGTGGTGGCGCCGATCGCCTACAAATTCGGCATCAGCCCCACCGAAATCGGCGTGGCGTCCTTCATGGGGCAAGCGCTGCGCTACGCCAGCCCGACGGTGGCGTGGTTGTTCCTGCTGATGAACCGCACGGAGATGACGTTTGGGGAATATCAGAAAGAGTTCTTCAAGTGGTCGATCCCGATGTTTTTCATCTTTTTGATTACGGCGATTGTGACGGGGGAGTTGCCCGTAGGTTAGATCGAACCCGGTCCAAATGTGGGAGGGGGCAAGCCCCCTCCCACACTTTGCGTCAGTGCCTATTCGATTCGTTTCGTCATCGCAATACACGCCAGCTCCAACCCCGATGGCGAATGGTAAACCGCCTGCTCATCCCCCACGTAGCCACACGCCCGATAAAAACTCGCCGCATTCAACGTCGCATCCAGCACCACCGCATCAATCGCCAATTCCCGCGCGACGCTTTCAAGATGATCCAGCATCGCCTTGCCATACCCACGCCCGGTGAATTCGGGCAGCACAAACAGCGCGCCCACTTCATTGTTATCGAGGTCGAGCATGCCGGTGGCGACGGGCTCGCCATTGACCCAGCCCAGGTAAAACGGTTTTTCCATCAGCGCGCTGTAACCGTCCTCGGCCTTGCCACGTGTCCACAGCATCATCTGCTCAACCGTGTAGGCACCGATGCACTGGCTGCGAATGGCTTCGCGGCGGATGTCAAAAGCCGCATGGGCGTCCTCGGGTGTGGCGCGTTTTATCTCGAGCATAGGGTCCATCCTTCAGGCGTTTTCATTACCCTCGCGAGTGAACGAATAACGGTCAATATCCGTGCGTAACTGCCAGCCCTGGCCTTGCCAATATTGGGCGGCATGGGTGTTGGTCTTGAATACATCCAGATGGCATTTGTGAATGCCCAACTGCTCCAGCGCGCCAAGGCAACGCTCGACCAAAGCCTGCGCGACGCCTTGGCGACGATACTCCGGCAACACCAACAGATGTTGCAGATAACCGCGCCGCCCATCATGGCCGCACATCACACACGCGATCAACCGGCCTTCGGCTTCGGCCACGAAACTCATCCCCGGGTTGCGCGCCAGGTAGCGCTCGGTGGCCTCGCGGGAATCGGCGTCACGCAGGGAAATGCCGGGGGTGGTTTGCATGAGGTGAAGGATGGCGTCGTAGTCGGCTGGGGTCATTACGCGAAGGTTGGGCATGGGCGTGGCCTGGCTGGAAGGGTCAGGCAGATTGGCATAATTTTGTGACGGGCTGCAGTGGGTTGGCCCTATCGCGCAAACTTGCGCTCGCCTTTTTCGACCTCGTCTAAAATTCTCTCTAGCTCAGGGAGTGTCCATTTTTCCCAAGGAAAAACATCCTTTGCATCTCCGATGGGCCAGTACTCCTGCGCGTCAAACGCAATAAACGTCCTGTCTGGGTCGGACGCTGGTTGCCTTGGCATGGAGGCGTCAAGCTGGCTTCACCCAGGGCCGGTGGTGGGCAACATGAATTCTTTGACAGGCTGCTTTCGGCCCAGTTGTTGGAAGCCTGCAACGACTTCCAACATTTACGTTGAGTGGCCATCTTGGTTTTTTCAGCCCAACCTAGCGACGCCACACCCGCCCGTCATCACTGACCACCCAAGGCGATTGACCCGGGACGATACGCACCCCGCCTACCCAGCGTTCTTCTGGTGTGTAATCGAGCCAGTTCTCATGCCCGAGTAACACTTGCTCACCAAGAGGAGTTATCCGGATGAGGCGTTTTTGCCACTCTCTACCCGGCTGCTCTTCGACTAGTGGATACGGGGTATCGGTGATAGGCCTTAATAGGGCATTGAACATCTGATCGCCTAAATAAGGCAGCGGCTCGTAACTCATCATGAGGTGGCCGAACACCTTGCCAGCCGGCAATTCACCCCGCTCGGCGAGAATCCGCAGTATCAACCGCTGGGTCATGCTTAAGCCGTCCGCTGCGCCTGGAAGCTCTTGCAGTTGCCTTGCCAAGGCAGGCCCAAGTAGCGGTAACGCCGGATGCCGCTGCGCTGCCAATTGCGCCCAATCGCTCGGGTCAGTTGCGGTATAGGCATCCCAAGCCTTGCGGGCAAGCGCCAACGCATCGTCACCCAGTGGGCGCCGCCGGGTCCAGAGCCAGGCCAACAGATCCGGCGCGAGCTGACCAATCCCTATGAATCGTTCAACACCGGGCACCCGGTTGATCTCAATCAATTCGAGCCTGCGTGGCAGTACGGGCAGACTCGCCAGTAATCGAATCAGAAACAGTTGATCGTACGCATCACCTTCACACCAAAGCACCAGTTCACTGCCAGCATTCAGTTGCGCCAGCGCCTTGCGCTGAATAGCTTGGCGCGCCTGGATATCCCTGGCAGCGAGCCGGAATGCCTGCTCCGCGAACTCCGCCCGTACCAACCAGTAATCATCATCCGGTAAAGCGGGAACCGGCCCCAGCACCATGGGATCATCGAACATATAAAATGCACCCGAGAATCCCGCTACTCGAAGGCTGTGCTCAATGTCGTTGCCACAACGCCAATGCTGGACTGTCGACTCATTCGCAGCAGCGAAGCCCGGATTGCGTGCAGCGAATGCAACGCTGTCGGTGTGAGCAATCAGTTTGGGCCAACTGGCGAAGCCCGACTCGCGAGCCACCAGCCACTGCACATCGGCGAGTCGATAGTCAGGGCCAGGTATACCCAGTGCGTGTAGCTGGGAACGGGCATCTGCGGCCTGGTTATTCTTGATGTCTTTCAAAAGGCGCTTGGCGTGTTTGCGAAGCGACGGGAGGTCGAGTAGACCGTGATGACGGGAAGCGTTAGTGGCAGGCATGCCAACTCCTTATGGGGCTCGGTCCGCCGACAAGCCGGGAGCTGGAATGAGAAAATGGGCAACCATGCCTTGGGTGACCCCTTCGCGCGGACCGCAGGCGCAGCAAACGCCCAAGTGCCGACTTTAGCCGCAAGAGGTAACAGAAGCAAAGAGTGGAAGAGCACTGACATCGAACAGCCAGTCTTGAGGGGGGGCGCGCGAAGTGTTGCTACACCGACGAAACGTCGATGACCTCTGGAGCCGAGGCTGACGGGCGTTTCAATAACGATGCCTCCAAGAGCGGCACAACAATCAGGCGTAAAAAAGTTCTATCCCCTCAGAACAAGAGACATGTCTGAATACTTTTCACACATGAAGTCGACGAATGCGCGAACCTTTGGCGCCGCCAGCCGCCTGGAGGTGTGCAAAACCCAAAGCGCCGGCTCTACACCTGACACCGTGCCCCACTCTACCAATTCCCCGCGGGCCAGCTGATTCCACGCGATGGACTGTGGAATAAGAGCTGCGCCGCCACCGGCGATCGCAGCGTCGCGCACCATCAGTAGCGAAGAAAATTGCATTTTCGGGATCGGCTCCAGAACCCATTGCCCGCCATCGAGACTCCAGTGCGTGGGCTGGAACGTAGAGGTTACGATCGCCGGTACGGGTCTGACCGCGCCGGGGGTTGGCCTGGATATTTCAGGCGCCGCCACCACGATCAGCCGGTCCCTGGCGAAGCAGCGCCCGACCAGGCTGCTGTCCGGGCTTGGGTTGATCCGGATGGCGACGTCAAATTGTTCCTCCACCAGATCCACCTTGCGGTCTTCCGACACGACCTCAATGAAGACTTCCGGGTAGGCCTTACAGAACTCGGCGCCAATACGCCCCATCGCCAGCTGCGAGAACAGAATCGGCGCCGCCACTCGCAGGCGCCCACGCGGCGTTGAAACCCCGTCACGGGCTGCGGTCATGGCTTCGGCCACTTCACTCAAAGGGCCCTCAGTTCGCGACATCAATGCTTCACCCGCTTCGGTCAGCTTCAATCCCCGCGCGCTGCGCTCGATCAGCCTCACGCCCAATTGCTCTTCAAGGTCGCCGATTCGGCGCGACAAGGTCGCCTTGGACACACCGCTCGCACGGCTGGCTCTTCCCAGCCCTGAATGGTTGGCGACGAGAATGAAATCAATCAGAGCGTTCAGGTTCATGGTGTTCCACATTTGAAACGAGGCGTATGGATTCTGTGGTCTTCGTTTTATAAGTGCAACGGATTACTTTCTCGTCATCGGAATACGAGATGAGGAATTCCAATGAGCACCCTTCAACGCGCTGTACTGATCCGGGCCTACGGCGGTGCGCACGCCGCACAGATTGCGCACATAGAAACGCCGGCACCCGAGCACGGCCAGGTTAGAGTTCGGGTTCGCGCCGCCGGCGTGAATGGCATCGATTGGAAGGTTCGTGAAGGTCATGTACGCAATGCCTTCGCACTTGCATTGCCGATCGTGCTCGGTGCCGAAATGGCCGGGGTGATCGATGCAGTGGGTCCCGGATCCTCACGCTTCAGCATCGGTGAGCGTGTCATGGGGGCGATGGGCGGGCTGGGCGCGTACGCTGAATTCGTGACCGTCAGCGAAGCGAGCCTTTGCCCCACCCCCGAGGCTCTGAACGACGTGCAGGCGGCGGCCATGCCTGTAGCAGCGGTAGCGGCCTGGAATAGTCTTCATCATGCAGGGCCGATCGTTGCGGGGCAGCGCGTCCTGATTCATGGCGCGGCCGGTGGGCTAGGCGCTTATGCCGTGCAGTTCGCCAAGCGTGCCGGCGCCGAGGTCTTCGCAACGGCGGGCAGTGCCGACCTGGATTACGTACGCAGCCTCGGCGCCGACGAGGTCTTTGACTACCAATCTCAGCGCTTCGAAAACCTCGTGCGCAACATTGACCTGGTGCTCGACTACGTCGGTGGCGAGGTATTGGACCGCTCGTGGCAGGTGTTGGCGCAGGACGGCGTGGTTGTCGGCACATCAGCGCCCGACATTCTCGCCCGAACACCCGCGAATCGTCGAAGCCTCTGGTTCATGAATAAACCTGACCCTCAATTACTGGAGAAGCTGGCCCGGGAAGTCGCCGGCGGCACACTTCAGTCGAGGATCGGCGGCGTCGTTGGCTTCACTGATATCCCCCAGGCAATCGAACGCAATCGTACTGTTTCGCGGACGGGCAAGGTCGTTGCGGACTTCACTCGTTGATCCAGTCTAAATCCCATGCAGGAGTTTCAAAGATGAGCATTCTGGTTATTGGCGCCACTGGCACCATCGGTTCACTGGTCACGAAAGGCCTTGCTGACGCGGGCGCAGAGGTCAAAGCCCTGGTACGCCAGGCGGGTAAGCGGGAATTCCCGGCGGGCGTCATTGAAGTCGTCGGCGACCTTACCGACGTAGCGTCGATGCGCGTTGCGCTCGCGTCGGTGCGCACGCTGTTCCTGCTCAATGCCGTGACGCCCGACGAGGTCACTCAGGCCCTGATCACCCTGAACCTGGCTCGCGAGGCGGGTATCGAGCGCATTGTTTACCTGTCGGTGATTCATGCCGACAAATTCACCAATGTCCCGCACTTCACCGGCAAGCATACGGTTGAACGCATGATCGAGAGCCTCGGCATTCCCGCCACGGTTCTGCGTCCGGCTTACTTCATGCAAAACGACCTCATGGTCCAACAGACTATTGAAAACTACTCGGTCTACCCAATGCCGATCGGCGCGGCGGGCGTGTCGATGATTGACGCGCGCGATATCGCTGACGTGGCCGTTGCAGAGCTGCTGCGACGCGACAAAGCACCCTCGGCGCTGGAGCGTGTAACGCTGGAACTGGTTGGGCCGCAAGCGCTTACCGGTGCGTCCGTGGCGAAGGCCTGGAGTACCGCCCTGGGGCGCGAGATCGCCTACGGCGGTGATGACGTGGTCGCTTTCGAAGGACAACTGGCCTCGTATGGTCCCTCCTGGCTGGCTTATGACATGCGCCTGATGATGGCGGGTATACAGACCTTCGGCATGCAATCAGCTCAGGGCACGGTAGAAAAGCTCCAGGCCCTCATCGGGCACCCGCTGCGCACTTACGACGACTTTGTGCGCGAGGCCGTTGCCAAGGTTTAAGCCGCCAGGGCAAAGGGGACAAGCATCGCCCGGCTCAATCGAGCGGGCATGTTGAATCTCGTGCGCCCACCGCAAGCCTGACACCCAGGGAATCGAAACCATGACAACCTCCTCGCGCCAAGCCGACGCCCACGTGCGCCGGCGTGTTGTGCAGCACACACGTGGCACCGCCGGCCACGGCCCCATCACCCGCCTTATGAGTCCCTCGGACTTGGGACAAATGCTCAAGCCCTTCGTCTTCCTCGATATCTTTGATGTCAGTGGCGATGGCATTCATGCGCTGGCTGACATGCCTTTGCACCCTCATTCCGGCATAGCCACAGTGACGGTTTTCACCGAAGGCAGAGTGCGCTACAACGATGCGGACAACGGGCGAGGCACCTTCGGCTACGGTGGTGTCGAATGGATGCGGGCAAGCGGTGGCGTTTGGCATGGCAAGGAACTGACTGCCGAACAGGTGCCGCGTATACAGGGCTTTCAATTATGGATCGCTTTGGCGCAGGACCTCGAAAACGCTGAGCCTGAGAGTCGCTACTTCGAGTCAGTAGGGGCCAGTGAAGGTCAACCGGCTCATGTGATTCTCGGCAATTATCAAGGCAGGCAGAGCCCTGTACCTGCGCCAAAGGGGATCAATTACTTACTGGTTACGTTAACGCCAGGAGAGCAATGGGAGTATCAGCCACCCCCCGGACATAGTGTCGGATGGCTTGCTCTGGCCAAGGGCGAGTTGACGACCGGGAGTATTATTCAGGCAGGCGAAATGGTCAGTTTCAATTCCAGCGAAGACCCTATCACCTTGCAGGCCTTGGGCCAGGAGGACGCGGTATTTGTGCTGGGTTCGGCAGTTCCTCATCCACATGCGCTGCATCTCGGGTACTACTCCGTGCATACCAGTGAGCAGGCGCTGGAGCAAGGTGAGCGCCGCATTGCCGAGCTGGGCAAGAAATTGAAAGCGGCCGGAGACCGTCGTACGGCGTCAGGAGTCATTCCGGTGTTCCGCTGATGGTTTTTAACCTCAGGTTCGAGGAATTGTAAGGAAACCCGCTTTGGCGGGTTTTCCGGTTTTGTGGAGGTGCCATTTGTATCTATCATGTGGCCTTTCGCTCAACGCCCCAGGACACCCCATGCCCGCCCTCACCTTCCGTAACGCCCTCCCCGCCGACGCCGAGCGCTGCTTTGAAATCGAAATCAGCGCCTACGAAGGTGACGAAGCCGCGACCCTGGAAAAGATCGCCACGCGTATCGCGCAGTACCCCGAGGGCTTTTTGATTCTCGAGGCGGATGGCGCGGTGGTGGGTTTTATCAATTGCGGTTGCGCCCACCACGTGGTGATGTCGGACGAGGCGTTCAAGGAGCTGGTGGGGCATTCGGCCGAGGCGCCGAATGTGGTGATCATGTCGGTGGTGGTCGATCCGGCGCAGCAGGGCAAGGGTTATTCCAGGCTGTTGATGAGCGAGTTTGTGCGGCGCATGCGTGCGCTGGGCAAGCAGACGATTCACTTGATGTGCAAGGAGCAGCATGTGCCGTTGTATACGCGCATGGGCTACACCTATGTGCAGCCGTCGCCCTCGGATCACGGCGGCATGGCGTGGCATGAGATGGTGATGGACCTCTGACTCTTCCTCCCTGGTAAAGGATTACCTGCATGTTTATCGGACGCCTCGCCCAACTCACCGAGCAAGTTCGCGCCGCCCCGGCGCGCACGCTGTGGCCCTGTTCGAGCAGCAGCCTGACCAGCGTATTGCCCCTTGGGACAGAGTCAAGACCAGCAAGGAGTCCGGCGTGATGCAGCATCCCCAGATCGAAATCAGCGACCAGGCCAACCCCGACGCCGAGTGCATTCTCGGCAACGGCCTGGCGGCGTTCAACGAAGGCATTACCGGCTACAACGACCGCCGCCCGCTGACGGTGCTGATCAGAGACCCCGAGACCCAGCAGATCCTTGGCGGCATCACCGGTAAAACCACCTTGGGCATGGCCTTTCTTGACCTGTTCCATGTGCCCGATTCGATGCGTGGAACGGGCCTCGGCAGTCAGTTGCTGCAGGTTTTCGAGGACGAAGCCCGGCGCCGGGGGTGTGCCAGTGCGGTGCTGTACACCCTCAGTTTCCAGGCGCCGGGGTTTTATGAGAAGCATGGGTGGGTGCGGTTTGGCGAGGTACCGTGCGAACCTGCGGGCAGCAGCCGCGTGTTTTTGTCTAAGGCGTTGTGACGCTCAACGCTTTACCAAACAACCGGTTCCCATGGGTTTCGCCCTGGAAGGTATAAGTCGGCGAGCCCAATAGTTCATACCCGCGCCGAGGGTAAAACCCCAGCGCCCGCTCATTGCCTACCCACACCGTGGCCCACAATAACGCAGCACCGCCGAGTGCTGCGCGATGTTCGGCCGCTTGCAGCAGCTGATAACCGATGCCCAGGCCAGTGAAGCGTTCCTGGATATACAGGCGTTGCAACTCGGCGATGTTCGAGGCTTCGATCATCGGGTGGCGGGCGTTGAGTTTAACCTGGGCGAAGCCGACCAGGTGATGGTTGGATTCGGCGACCATCAGCGAGGTGCCTGGCTCAGCCAGCAACGCGGCGATGGTACCCGGGGCAAAGGCTTGCAGCACCTCGTCGGCAATCGAGCGGCGAATACCTTGGGTAGCGTAGGTGTCGAGGAATACCTGCATACCCAGCACGCCGATGCACAGGGCGTCCTGGGGCACGGCGTCGCGGATCAGCAGGGTCATCCTTCCTGCCCTGGCAGTGGGAAGATGACCTCCTGGGTATCCAGGTTCCTGATGCTGGAATAGGTGCGGTACTCAGTGCTGTAGTTCGGCGCCACACCCTTGGTGCTGGCGGTCAGACGGTACGTCACTACGTAGCGTTGGCCGGGCTTGAAGTCGACGTCGTCCGCGCCTTTGTTGCAAAACGCGCCGCCGGTGCCCAGCGCGTTCATCGACACGTTGCACCAGCGCAACGAGTGTTTGCCCGGCGACAGCTTGAGGGCTTGCTCGCCACTCACGTCAAGGATTGAGCGGCGCCCTGCGCCGGGCAGCGGCTGGCCGTCGACTTCGACGGCCAGTACCAGGCGGTGGAACGGCACGCCCAGCTCGCGCTCGCGCCAGGTGTCGAAGTACACCAGCACGGCATCCGGGGCATTGTTGGAAAGGTCCACGGGGTGGAGTTTTTCCGGGGCCCAATCCCCCTGGTAGTTTTTGTAGTGGTAATCGGAACAGGCGCCGAGCAATGGCAGGGTCAATACGGCGGCGAGTTTCAGCAGTTTCATCGAGTGACGGTCCTTGTGAGCGATGAGAATCCTATCGACATCATCGTGGAAATCTTGAACCGATTGCCACCGTCAATTCGCCGCAGCCAACGGCTTTACCAACTCCCGGAAGCCCCGCCGCCGCCGCTGGAACCGCCGCCGCCCGAGGAACTGCTGCTGGAACTGGAACGGCTGGAACTGGAGCTGGAGCTCGAACTCGACCCGCCCCCCGACCCCGAGCCGGACGTGGAAATGCTCTGCACAAAAATGATAAACGCCGCAAAGGACGCCACCGGAATCGCCACGATCCAGCCCAGGTAGTCGCTCCCCACCAGCAGGCCCGCCGTCACATAAATCCCCATTACCGCCAGCGCACGCAGGAGGAAGAAGCGCGGTTTGGTCTTCCACGACTCCTTGATCACGTAGAACAGCCCCACATAAAGCGCCAGCACCAGCGCCCCGCCAAACGGCCACACCAGCCAATGGACGAAGCTGATCTGGACAAAATGGTTCACCACCAGCACGCCGACAATGTAGGCCAGCAGCGCCATCACGCAGTAAAACGCGATGCGCGCCAGCCACAATGCGCCGAAGGTGGCGCCGCCGATCAGCATGGTCAGCGGCAATACTCCCAGGTGGATCGGCCAATCCGGGCCGCCGCCGTAAATTGCCAGCAGCACGGTGGCGGCCACCGCAGCCAGCAACGCACGGCGCCACGGCAGTTTGCCGGCAGCCATCAGCACACCGCCGATGCCGCCGAGGATAAACGCCAGCAGCACGGCGATCGCCTGGGGGTTGACGCCGGGGCCGGCCACTTCGGGCAGGTCGCCGCCGTCCACCAGCGTCACCAGGTCATTCACGCCTTGGCTCACCCCACCCGCGAAGTCGCCCTGGCGAAACGCCGGGGTGATGTGTTCTTCGATAATTCGATGGGCCAGCAGGTCGGTGACGGTGCCTTCCAGGCCGTAGCCGACTTCGATGCGCACCTTGTGGTCGTCCTTGGCCACCACCAGCAGAATGCCGTCGTTAACGTCCTTGCGCCCCAGTTTCCAGGTGCGGAACAGTTGGTTGGCGTAATCCTCGATGCTGCTGCCGCCGGTGCTGGGCACCAGCAGCACGGCCACCTGGGAGCCTTTGCGCTGTTCGAGGGCGGCCAGTTGCTCTTTCAGACGAGCGGTGGTGCCGGCGTCGAGGGTATTGGTCAGGTCAATCACCCGCTGATCAAGGGCGACGCCGATGGGCGAAGTGTCGGCCTGGGCGGTGATAACCAGGCTGGCGAGCACCATCACCAGCAGACCCAAGACCGATTGCCGCAGAATCACCATCATGCTTTGTTACCTGAAGTTTCTTCCTGAAGGCGCCGACTTTACCCTATCCGCGCTATAACGCGTGACCCCACGGGATTGACTATCTAAACTGCCCGCACGCATAGCAAAACGCCATAACCGAGAAGCCCATGGACCTGCGCCACCGCAACAACATCACTGTGATGGGCACCGGCACCTCGACCCTGGTGTTTTCCCACGGCTTCGGCTGCAACCAGGCCATGTGGAATGCGCTGGCGCCGCAGTTTGCAGCGCGCTTCCGGGTAGTACTGTACGACTTGGTGGGCGCCGGCCTCTCGGACCTCAGCGCCTTCGACAAAGCCAAGTACAACACGCTGGACGGCTACGCCCACGACCTCAACGAGATCATCGAGGCCTACGCCGAAGGCCCGGTGATCCTCGTGGGCCACTCGGTCAGCGCGATGATCGGCGCCCTCGCCGACCGCCAGGCCCCCGGGCGTATCGCCGCCCATGTGATGATTGGCCCGTCGCCGCGCTATATCGACATCGATGGCTATGTCGGCGGTTTCAAGCGCAGCGACATCGACGACCTGCTTGATACGCTGGACAGCAACTACCTGGGCTGGTCCAGCGCCATGGCCCCGGCGATCATGGGCGCGCCCGACCAACCGGCGCTGAGCGCAGAGCTGACCGACAGCTTCTGCCGCACCGAACCGGACATCGCCAAGCAGTTTGCGCGGGTGACTTTCATGTCCGACAACCGCCAGGACGTGATCGGCCTGACCACCCCGGTGCTGATCCTGCAATCGAGCGACGACCTGATCGCCCCCGTGGCCGTGGGTGAATACCTGCACAGCGTGTTGCCCAACAGCACCTATTGCCTGGTGGACAACGTCGGCCATTGCCCGCACATGAGCGAACCACAGGCCTGCGCGGCGGCCATGCACAGTTTCCTCGCGCCATGGGCGGCTGCCAGTGCCCACTGAATTGTTCGACAGCGCCGCCTGCGCCCTGGCCGTTACCGCCGAAGACGGCACGATCCTGCAAGCCAATGCGCGCTTCAGTGAATGGTCGGGCTTCAACAACGCCGAGCTGTGTGGCCAACGCTTCCAGGACTTGCTGACCATGGGCGGGCGGATTTTCCACCAGACCCACCTGGCGCCCATGTTGCGCATGCACGGCAGCGTCACCGAAGTGAAACTCGACATGCTGCACCGCGACGGGCACAAGCTGACCGTGCTGCTCAACGGCCACAAACGCGAGCACCCTGGCGGCGTGGTGTACGACCTGGCGCTGTTCGGCACCACCGACCGCGACAAGTACGAGCGTGAGCTACTCAACGCGCGCAACCTGGCCGAAGCCCTGCTGCAGGAAAAAACCGCCACCGAACTCGCGCTGCAGCAGGCCCAGGCCGACCTCAACGAGGCCTATGCAATCGCCCAGCGCCGCGCGCTGTTTGCCGAGCAGATGGTGGCCATCGTCAGTCACGATCTGAAAAATCCGCTGACGGCGATTCGCATGGCCTCCGACTTTCTCAGCCGGGGCGAACGCACGCCCAAGGAACGCACGCTGCTGGGCCATATCGCCCAATCGTCCGAACGCGCCCAGCGCATGATCGCCGACCTGCTGGACTTCACCCAGGCCCGGGTCGGCCAGGGTATTTCCATCAAGGCCGCGCCGTTGGCGTTGCATGAAGTGATCCAACACGCGGTGGATGAACTGCGTGTGGCCTTCCCCAAGGCCACCCTGGAACATCACGCCGAGGGCAAGGGCGACGCGTGCCTGGACGCCGACCGCGTGCAGCAGATCATCGGCAACCTGGTGGCCAACAGCGTGGCCTATGGCGACCTGCAACAGCCGATCACGATTACCTCACGCCTGGGCGACGGCGCCAGCGAAGTGTCGGTACACAACCACGGCAAGGTGATCCCCGAAACCTTGCTGGCCGGGCTGTTCGAGCCCATGACCCGGGGCACCGACCAAGGCAGCGACGTGCGCAGCGTGGGCCTGGGCCTGTACATCGTGCGTGAGCTGGCCAAGGTGCATGGCGGGGATGTGGCGGTGACGTCCTGTGCCACCGGCGGCACCACCTTCACCGTGACCTTTCAGGACAGGTAGGCGCTGCCCTGCATCACCGGTTCCACACTGCCGGTGAGCACCACACCGCCCGCGCCCGCCCAGTGCACGGTCACCGTGCCGCCGTCGCACTGCACCTGCACGGTGGCATCCAGCAAACCGCGCCGAATGCCATTGACCACCGCGCCGCAGCAGCACGAACCCGAGCCCAGCGGCACACCGCCGCCACGTTCCCAGATGCGCAGGCGGATATGCCCACGGTCCAGCACCTGCACAAAATGCACGTTGGTTTTCGCCGGGAACAACGGATGATTTTCCAGCGCCGGGCCCACGGCGGCCACGTCGATGGCGGCAATATCGTCGACAAAAAACGTGCAATGCGGGTTGCCCATGCTGCACGCCGCCGGGTCGCCTTCGATCGGCAAGGTGCGTGTATCCAGCGCCTCGGCCAGGGGCACTGCCGCCCAGTCCAGCGACGGCTCGCCCATGTTCACGGCCACCTGCCGCCCCGCCTCGCGCGTGCAGGTCAGCAAACCGCGCTCGGTGCGCAACACAACCGAGTCGGCGCCGGTTTCATGCATCAGCCGGTCGGCCACGCCACGGGTAGCGCTGCCGCAGGTTTGCAGCGGTGTGCCGTTGGGGTTCCAGAATTTGATGCGCGCGGCGGCGTCGTCACAGTCGAGGATCACCGCCAGTTGGTTGAAGCCGATACCGGTGTGGCGATTGCCCAGGTGCCGGGCGATGGCGGGGGTGACCGGGTCGTCCAGGCCACGGCGGTCAATGAGGATAAAGTCGTCGCCATGGGCGTGCATTTTTACGAACTGCAAGGGCATGGGCTGTCCAGTGGTGGAAGTGAAAGATACCCTGAGCTTACTCACTCTTGACGAGCGCTACCCATGCTTATTGTCTTCAGCGGCTTGCCCGGCACCGGCAAGACGACCATTGCCCAACAGCTGGCACGCCGTACCGGTGCGGCTTACCTGCGTATCGACGTGATCGAACAGGCGCTGCGCGATGCCGGTGTGTCGGTGGGTGCCAGCGGCTACAGCGTGGCAAATGCATTGGCGCTGAGTAACTTGCGACTGGGGCATACGGTGATTGCCGACTGCGTGAACCCGGTGCGGGAAAGCCGCGCAGCCTGGCAGGCAACGGCCGAGACGGCGGGTGTGGCACTGCTGAATGTCCAGGTGGTGTGTTCGGATGCGCAGGAGCATCAGCGCCGCGTAGAAACCCGCGCAGGGGATATCGCCGGGCTGGTGCCGCCGACCTGGCAGTCGGTATTGAGCCATGAATATGAGCCGTGGGACCCCGCGCCATTAACCCTGGACACCGCCAAAATCAGTGCTGCGCAGGCCGTCGAAAGCATCACCCAGCACAAAAGCACACCCGGTTGTTGATAACCATTATCAACTACAGCTAAACTCCGCGCCCTCCCACTTCCCAGTCTGTGCCACGCGGCACAGTCGCGCGCAGGCAGCTGACTCTCTTGGCGGATGAAAAACTCCAGCTTTACCTGACCCACCGGGCCGCGCTGCTGGACTACGCCGCGCCCATCGTGGGCTGCCGCGCCCGCGCCGAGGACGTGGTGCAGGAAGCCTGGTTGCGCTTCAGCGGCCAGGATGAACACGCCGATATCCGCCACCCGGCGAGCTACCTGTACCGCATCGTGCGCAACCTGGCGCTGGACCTCATCCGTCGCACCGCCACCGAGCGGGTGCAGCCAGGCGGCGATGAAATGCTCAACGAGTTGCCCTCCAGCAGTGCCTCGCCGGAACGTGAAGTGAGCAGCCAGAACGAGCTGCAAGCCATCTCCCGCGCCCTGGCGCAGTTGCCCGAACGCACCCAGCGCGCCTTTGAACTGCACCGCCTGGGCGGGTTCACCTTGCAGCAAGTGGCGGTTGAACTAGGCGTTTCGACCGCGCTGGTGCATCAGCTGGTGCACGATGCCTTGCGCCATTGCATGGACTGCCTGGGAGCCGACGATGACTGATCGATCCGGCGACTTTCTGAAAAACCGTAGTGCTGCTGCGTCTTTTGCAGTGAAGGGCGAATCCATGGGATCCTGCCCGCCGTTTTTTACCTGCGAAGATGCTGCCGACATGCCTACCAAGGATTGCGCCAACACCCGCCGCGACGAGGCCCTGGACTGGCTGATGCGTGTGCAACAGGCCCCGCAGGACGCGGACTTGCGTGCGCAATTGGCCGACTGGTGCAGCGTGGATGAGGCAAACGCCAAGGCCTACCGCAAGGCCGAACGCGTGTGGCAACTGACCGGGCAACTGGCGCCGGCCAGCGCGGCACCGCTCACCCCTGCGCCAAGGCCCATGGCACGCCCACGCCGTACCCGGCGTTGGGTCGCCGCCGCCCTCGCCGCCTGCCTGGTGGTGGCCCTGGCGCCGAGCCTGCTGCTGCGCTGGCAAGCCGACTACCGCACCGGTGCCGGTGAAACCCTCGACATCACCCTCAGCGACGGCAGCGTGGTGCAGTTGGACAGCCACTCGGCCATCGCCGTCGACCTCGCCGGTAACCATCGCGATGTGCGGCTGCTGGCCGGCCAGGCGTTTTTCAAGGTGACGCCGGACAAGCGCAAACCCTTTCACGTGGTCACCAAAACCTTACGAGTGACCGTCACCGGCACCGCGTTCAACGTCGACGCCCAGCCGGGCAACCCCAGCGTGGCCGTGCAACAAGGCTCGGTGAATGTCGACGACGGACCCGCCAATCGCCCGCTCGCCAGCCTGGTGCCAGGGCAACGCCTCAGCTACCGTGCCGGCCGTGCCGAGGTCAGCAGCTTCTCCCCCAGCCAGGCCGCCGCCTGGCGCCAGGGCCAGTTGATTGCCGATGACCTGCCGATCAGCGAAGTGCTCGAACAGCTGCGCCGCTACACCCCGGCGATCATCGTCTTGCGCGATGCCAAGCTCGGCGCGCAGCGTGTCACTGGCGTGTACGACCTGCGCAAACCCCAGGCGGCGCTGCAAGCGGTGCTGCAACCCTATGGGGCCAAAGTGCACGCCTACAGCCCGTGGCTGCTGGTGCTCAGTTGGTAAATTTCCGTCCTTTTAAAAATATTTCATATTTTTTCTGAAAATCCCCCGCTCTGTCCCGTCTTCTGTCCCGCGCGCAGCAATTGAGATGTATTCGTATTCATTAACTGGCCGGTGTTTGCCGGCGCGGGGACCTTTGCATGACTCACACCCTTCACCGCTTGCCAGGGCAGCGCGGGCCCTGGCCGCTGCGCCTGAAAAACACCGCCGGCGCCGGTTTGCTCGGGCTGTGCTGCACGTTCGGCGCGGTGCCGCAAGCCATGGCGCAGGCACACACTGCGGATAAAGCGGCGCACGGTTTCAGCATTGCAGCCCAACCCCTGGCTGGCGCGTTGATCGCCTTCGGCCAACAGAGCGGGCAACAGGTGAGCGTCGACCCTCAGCTGCTCAAGGGCGTGAATTCCCCGGGTGTGAATGGCGACATGAGCAACGACGCCGCCCTCGCCTACCTGCTGCAAGGCACCGGCATCGGCTGGAGTTACCAGGACGGCGCGCTGATGTTCCATCGCCTGCCGAGCGCCGACGCCGGCCCGCTGACGCTGGACAACACCATCGTGCTGGGCTTCACCGAAGAGAACTCGTTCCAGGGCGCCACCGTGATCGACCAACGCGCGATCCAGGCCTTCCCCGGTGCCAACGGTGACATCACCACCCTGCTGCAAATGCACCCCGCCGTGCAGTTCAGCAGTGAACAGAAAAGCTCCAACACCCCCGGTGAAATCGATCCGGCCGATATCAGCATCAACGGCGCCAAGTTCTACCAGAACAATTTCATGATCGATGGCATCTCGATCAACAACGACATCGACCCCGGCGCCCACGGCTATAACGAAACGCGCCAGTTCGACGCTGCCCCCAGCCGCTCCCACGGCATCGCCCTGGACGCCGACCTGCTGCAGGAAGTGAAGGTCTACGACAGCAACGTGCCGGCCGAATACGGTGGTTTCAACGGCGGCGTGGTCGATGCGATCACCCGTCGCCCCAGCCAGGACCTGCACGGCAAGGTGTCCTACTCGATGACCCAATCGGCGTGGACCAAATACCACATCACCGCCCAGGACCAGGAAGCCTTCGACAACGCCTCCAACGAGCAATACCAGCCCGAGTTCAAGAAAACCACAATGCACGGCATGCTCGAAGGCCACCTCACCGAGGATTTCGGCGGGATTCTGAGCTTCTCGCAGAAGCGCTCGGTGATCCCGCTCAACCGCTATGCCGACGGCTACACCAGCCCCAATGGCGACAACGAAAAAGACCAGACGCGCCAGCTCGACAACTACATGCTCAAGACCTACTGGAACGTCAACGACCGCCTGAGCCTGGACGCGTCGTTCATCAAGGCGCCGCAGGAAAACATCTATTTCCGCGAGAACTACATCAACTCCGGTTTCACCAATATCAACGGCGGCTGGCAGGGTTCGCTCAAGGCGGTGTGGGAAGGCGACTCGGCGCGCTGGACCCACACCGTGGCGCTGACCGACCTCAACAGCTCACGCGAATCCGAGTCCACCGACATGATCGGCTGGTACTACTCCAGCGTGAAAAATTGGGGCATTCCGCTGTCCAGCACTTCACGCAGCGGCGAAGGCGCGTATGGCGACCTGGACCAGACCCAACGCGGCATCGACTACAAACTCAAGGCCGAGTGGCAAGCGTTCAACTGGGGCGGTGCCGAGCATCAGCTCACCGGCGGCATGGAGCTGACCCGCAACGAAGCCACCTGGGAGCGCGGCACTGCCGCCACCTCGGCGCTGGTCGGGAGACGCGACAATATCGCCACCTGCCTCAACAACGACCCGCTCTGCTCCATCGGCCTGATGCTCAACGGCAACACACGCCAGTGGGCCAACACCATCAACGTGTATGGCGCCGGCAAGCTGGACCTGACCGAAACCAAGTACGCGTTCCACCTGCAAGACGCCATCCAGATCGGCAAGCTCGGCCTGCGCCCTGGCGTGCGCTTCGAGGGCGACGACTACATGGAAGGCAAAAACCTCGCGCCACGTTTTGCCGGTGACTACGACTTCTTCGGCGACCGCAGCACCGTGCTGGTGTTCGGCGCCAACCGCTACTACGGGCGCAACCTGTTCAAGTATCGCCTCGCCGATGGTCGCCAGGCCTTCAACACACGCTATACCCGCACCACCCAGGGCGGCGCCTGGACCGCCGTGCAGGGCAAGAACCAGAACAAATTCTCCGACCTCAACGTGCCCTACGATGACGAGTGGACCCTGGGCCTTGACCAAGTGTGGCTCGACACCGATTTTCGCCTGAAATACGTGCACCGCGAGGGCAAGGACCAGATCGTGCGTGCCTCCAACCGCGTGCTGGGCACCGGCGCCGCCGCCGGCTACGACACCATCTACTACACCTACACCAACGCCGGTTCCAGCGAGACCGACAACATCAGCCTGACCATCACGCCCAAGCAGGAATTCAAATGGCAGGGCACTCGCACCAGCGTGCAGGCGGCGTTTGACTGGTCACAAACCAAGGACGGCTACGGCACCTATGAATCGATCGTCGACGCCGGCGAGTTCGCCGACGACGATGTGATCTACGACGGCAAGCGCATGGCCTACAGCGAACTGCCCGCCGGCGATTTCAACCGCCCCTGGACCGCGCGCCTGACCACCATCACCGAGATCCCGCAGTGGCACCTCACCGTCAGCAACTTCCTGCGCTATCGCGGCGCCTACGAACAGATCGTCGAAACCAGCGCCACCGCCGTGGTCGGTGACGAAACCCTGGCGGTGTACGACTCTGCCGAGGTCAAGGCCGCGCCCACCTGGGACATGCGCGTCAGTTGGGAGATCCCCACCGGCAAGGACCAGGCGCTGTTTGCCGCCGTGGATATCACCAACGTCACCGACCACGTCAACGAGATCGTCGGCAAAAACAGCTCCACCGTCACCTATGAGATCGGCCGCCAATACTGGCTCGAAGTCGGCTACCGCTTCTAATCCCCCCCTGATTAGCCTGGACACCCTATGAACAAGATTCTTGCAGGCCTGCTCGGCCCGCTGCTGCTGTGCGCGTGCGCAGCGCCCGTCACCCAAGCGCCGTTGCCATGGGCACCCCAAGTGGTGCGCGGCACACTGGCCAATGGCTTGGAATACCGCCTGGTGCGCAACAGCAGCCAGGCCGGCCGCCTCGACCTGCGCCTGACCGTACGCGCCGGCTCCGTGGATGAAGACGACGACCAGGTCGGCGTAGCGCATATGCTCGAACACCTGACCTTTCGCAGCCGCGCTGGCCAGCCCACGGATTTGCGCGCGCAGATGACTGCACTGGGTTGGGTGCAAGGGCGCAATTTCAACGCGATGACCAGCTACGACCGCACCCAGTATTTGCTCAGCCCGATGGCCGGCAGCACGCAAACACCCGCGGCCCTGTCGATGCTGTCCAAACTGGTGTTCGCCGGCGACTACAACGCCGCTGACCTGGAGCGCGAACGCCCGATCGTCATCGAAGAATGGCGCGGCGGCCTCGGTGTGGCGCAGCGCATGAACGACCAACGCGCGGCCTCGCAGCGGGTCGGCTCGCGCTACCCGGCGCACCGCACCATCGGCAATGAGACGGCGATTCGCGAAGCCTCGCTGGAAGCCTTGCAGCGTTTTCAACAACGCTGGTACGTGCCCAACAACATGATCCTCTCGGTGGTCGGCGACTTCGACCCGCAGCAATTGGCGCAGCAGATCGAGCAGGCGTTTGGCGCCCCCAAGGCGAAGCCCTTGCCGGAGCGCGAGCACCGCGAACTGCCGCTTGACGGCCAGCTGAAAATCTTCCGCCTGCAAGACCCGCAAACCGGCAGCAACCAGGTGTCGCTGCTGTTTCGCCTGCACGAACCGGACAGCCGTGGCGCCAGCGCCGATGCGACCCGCGAGCGCTTGATCGACCGCATCACCCTCGCGGCCCTGTTGAACCAACTGCGCCGCCAGCCGCTGCAACCGGGCGTGCGCAGCCTGACCGCGCAAAAGACCCTGATCGGTGAACACTCCAGCGTGCTCGGCATTGCCGCCGGGGTAGAAGGCGCCCATCACGACGCCGCCTTGCAGCAACTGCTGACCGAGCTTGAACGCCTGCGCCAACACGGCCTCACTGCGCAGGACCTGAGTGATGAGCAGGCGAAGATCCGTCGACTGGCAGACGGCATGCTCGCCAAGGACGAGTCGCGCACCTTCGAACAATGGGTGACCACACTCAACGATGCGGCCGTACAGAACCGCAGCGTGGTGGCAAGCCATCAGGTCGCGCAAGTCTCCCGGCAAGCCCTCGACAGCATCGACCTCGCGGCCATCAACACACGGTTGCAGCGCTGGCTGAACAGCCCCGACCAGGTACTGCAACTGACCGCGCCAGGTAGCAGCGTGGTGCGCTTGCCCACGGTGGATGAAGTGCAGCAACTGCGCGCGCGCATCGCCCAGACCTCGCTGACGGCGCCCCAGCTTGTCGCACCCGAAGCGCCACCCGTGGTCACCTTCACGCAACCGGCTGCGGGGCAACCCGGCAAGGTCACGGGTAAACGCCGGTTTGCCGCCGAACAGGTCGAACACTGGCAACTGAGCAACGGCGACCGCCTGGTGTGGCTGCGGCGCAATGCCGACAACGGGCAGTGGCGCCTGCAAGCGGAATCCGCCGCCGGCTTCAACCGCCGCGACGTGCCGGGCTGGCGCCTGCAAATGGCCGCGCAACTGGGCAGCGAAAGTGGCGCGCCGGGGCTGGAGGCGTGGCGCAAGCAGCACAAGGCGACGTTGAGCCTGGAACACAGCGCCACGCGCTTGCAGTTGAGCGCGAGCAGCCAGCCTTCCATCAGTGGGTTGACCACCGTGCTGCAAAGCTACCGCCAGAGCCAGGTCAATGCCGTGATCGACGAGGCACTGTTCAGCGCCGCACGCGATGACTTATTGAGCCGCGCCAGCACCCGACCGGACGCCATCGCCGTCGCCCGCCGTGAACTGCGCTACGGCGCCGACACCTGGCAGACTCCCGATCAGGCCGCCCTGGAGCCGCTGCAATCGGCCACCTTGACTGAAGACTGGCGCCAACTGGTACAGGCCCCGGTCACCTACTACCTGATGGCCGACATCGAACCCGCCCAACTGGAAACCGTCGTGCGTGAACAGCTGGCGAATATCCCGCGCGGCGTCGCCCCCCTCACCCACCCTGCCCTGCAACAGCCCGGTCAACGCCGTGCCGACCTGGCCGTCGCGCTGGAGCCGCGGGTGGTGCTCGAAGCCAGCAGCTTCAGCGCACACCCCTGGTCGCCCGAGGCCGCTGCGCGTGTCGCGGCGCTGCGTGAGCTGGCCAACCAGCAACTCAAGCAGCGCCTGCGCGGCGAAGCCTCCGGGGTGTATCGCCTGCGTTTTGACAGCGAACTGAACCCCGACACCCAGCGCATCGAAAGCCAGTTGAGCTTTACCTGTGATCCCCAACGCGCCGAGGAACTGTGGGCCCTGGCCCAGCAAACCCTGGCACAACTGGGCCAATCGGTAGACGCCAAATGGGTCGCGGGCGAACGCGCCGAACTGCGTCGTCAGGAGAAAAAACGCCTGCTCGATCCCACCACCCAATGGCGTCGCCTGGTGCTCAGCGAACATCATTGGCAAGACCCACGCTACTTGAGCCGCCAGGCCGCATTGCCGGATGGCCTGCGCATCGAGTTGCTCAAACCCTTGGCAAGCCAGCTGTTCCCGGCGCATAACCAAGTGCTGCTGCGCGTACTGCCCAAGGCGGACGCCCAGTGAACAGCCTGCGAACCTTCTACCGCCTGGCCGCGCCCTTCTGGCGCCAGCGCAGCCAATGGCTGGGCTGGCTGATGCTGGCCAGCATCATCGGCATGGGCCTGCTGCTCGTGCAGATCAACGTATTGATCAATGCCTGGAGCAAGAGCTTCTACGACACCCTTGGCGCGTTCGACACCCCCGCGTTGTATGCGCTGATGGGCCTTTACGTGATGTACCTGGGCGCCTATGTACTGATCGTGGTCGCGCTGGACTGGGTGCGCAAAGCCCTGGTACTGCGTTGGCGCCAGGCCATGACCGAGCATTTCACGCATGCCTGGCTGGCCGACCAGGCCTTTTACCGCCTGGGGTTGAACGGCGAGCCGGACAACCCCGACCAGCGCATCAGCGAAGACGTGGACATGGTCGCCGACCTGAGCGTGGAGCTGGTCGCATCGTTCATTGTCAATATGGCCCAGGTCGGCGCGTTCATGAGCATCCTGTGGCAGCTCTCCGGGGTGCAAACCTTCAGTGTCGGTGAGTACAGCATCACCCTGTCGGGCTACCTGGTGTGGATCGTGCTGCTGTATACCCTGGCCGGCAGCCTGATTACTCATTGGGTCGGCCGCCCGTTGCACCGTTTGAACGTGGACCGCCAGCACTACGAGGCGGACTTTCGCGCCAGCCTGTTGCGCAAGCGCGAGCACGCCGAGCAGATCGCCCTGTACCGCGGCGAAGCGGTGGAGCGCCAGCACCTGGCCGAGCGCTTCGGCGCGATCGCACGCAATTGGCGCCAGTTGATGGGCCGCGAGCGCAACCTCAGCCTGTTTGTTGTCAGCTATGACCGGCTGAGCCTGATCATTCCAGTGTTTGCCGCGATGCCTGCGTTTCTGGCCAAGACCATCACCCTGGGCGGGCTGATGCAGATCCGCAGCGCGTTCAGTGCGGTGCAAGGTTCGCTCAGTTGGTTTATCAAGCTCTACCCGAAGTTGATGCGCTGGAGTTCGGCGGTGGAGCGGCTGGGGCAGTTTGAGCAGGCGATTGCGGCCGGCCGCTGCCAGGCCAAGGCACCGGTGGTCGGCGATTGTTTGTGCGTGAGCGGCCTGGACGTGTTGCGCCCGGACGCCGGCGTGCTGCTGGCGGATGTGTCGGTGCAGGTGGCGCAAGGCGAATGGCTGTTGATTGCCGGGCGCAGCGGCATTGGCAAATCCACCTTGCTGCGTACCTTGCAGGGCATCTGGCCGTACTGCCGGGGCGGCTGGCAATTGCCGCCGGGGCGCAGCCTGTTGTTGCCGCAAAAGCCTTATCTGCCGAGCATGCCGTTGCGCAACCTGCTGGCGTATCCGGCGGTTGAGGTACCGAGTGCGGCGCGTTTGATGGCCGTGTTGCAGCAGGTCGGTTTGCCGGGCCTGGCGACACGGCTGGATGAGCAAAGCGAATGGGCGCGGGAACTGTCCGGCGGCGAGCAACAGCGCATCGGGCTGGCGCGGGCGCTGCTGTATGCGCCCGACACCCTGTACCTGGATGAAGCCACCAACCAGCTCGACGAGGCCAGCGCCCACGCGTTATTGGTGCTGCTGCGCGCGCAACTGCCCGGCTGCACGGTGATCGGCATCAGCCATCAGGCGGCACTGGTGGCGCTGTTCGATCGCACCTGGTCGCCGTCCTCTATAGAGGCTGGGAACCCATCGCCTTCATCAGCGCAAGGTCCCGTGCATAGATATCCGGCGCATACACCAGGCTGCCCTGGCGATCCACTTCAACCGTCCAGTAGCCCAGCAACACCGGCACCGGGGTGGCCAGCCTGAATTCGTGGGTCACACCGGTGGCCAATAGTTCATCGGTGCGCGCGCGTTCGGCCGGGGTCACCAGCAGGTCGCGCAGCAGCAACGGCTGCTCGACCCTCACACACCCCGAACTGAACGCGCGCGGGCCTTTGGTAAACAGCGGCTGGCTCGGGGTGTCGTGCAGGTACACCGAGTAGGGGTTGGGAAAGCGCATCACGATCTTGCCCAGCGGGTTACGCGGGCCGGCTTCCTGGCGCAGCAGGATATTGCCCGGGCGCGCCCAGTCGATCTGCTCCGGCGCCAGCGGGTGACCTTCGGCGTCGAGCACTTGCAGGTTCTGCTGGCGCAGGTACTCGGGGTTGAGGCGGATGGCCGGCAGTTTGTCCTCGCGCATGATGGTCGGCGGGATGGTCCAGGTGGGGTTGAGGGTCAGCCGCGTGATGCGTGATTTGAGCAGCGGCGTCTGGCGCTCGGCGCGCCCCACTTGCAGGCGGGTTTGCCACACCGGGATGCCGCTCTGGTAGACGCTCAATTGCGCGGCGGCGACGTTGACCAGCACGCCTTCAGGTTCCAGGTCCTGGGCCAGCCAGCGGAAACGTTCGAGGTTGATGCGCAGTTGCTCGCGGCGAATCATCGGGCTGATATTCAGTTCAGTCACCGTGCCGGCGCCGATCACGCCGTCGGCCTGCAAGGAATGGCTGAGCTGGAAGGCCTTGACCGCCGTGACCAACTCCGTGCGGTATTGCGTGCCGGCACCCTTGGGCTCACTGGCGAGGTAGCCGCCGCTGTGCAGGCGTCGCGCCAGTTCCGGTACGCGCGGGTCGTCCATGCCGGGGCGCAACAACGGGCCACTGGCGATCGGGTCCCAATGCGGCAACGGTTGCAGGCGCACGCTGGAATAGGCGTTGCGCAGGCTGCGGTAGAGGTCGGCGCTGGGGCGTGCCTGGTCGAATGCCTGGGCCATGTCTTGCAGGCCGACGGCGGCGAACGCCAGCACTTCGGTGCTGGGGTCGTGGGCCGGTGGCTGGGAATGCCACAGGGGTTCGAAACGTGACTGCTGCAGGCGGCCGTAGTGCAGATCCTGCAAGGCTTGCAGGTACTGACGGCTGCTGGCGATATCGCTGCACAGCACGTTGGCCGTGGCGTCTGGCGCAGGCAGGCTATAGTGGGTGGGGTCCAGGCCGTCGTCGGCGAGCAGCAGCAACTGGGTTTGCAACGCGTCGCGGCGCTCGGCAGCCGACCACAGCGGCACGTCGCCCTGCTGCTGGTAAAAGGCTTGCAGTCGCGACTGGACGGCGGCGTCGACCTGCGGCGCGAGGCTGGGGCAAACGCTGGCCAGTTGCGCCAGGGCCTGTTGCACCGGCGCCGTATTCACCAGGATCGGCGGGGCCACGGGTAATGCGGCGTCCGGCAGCGCGTCGGCTGTCGCGACCAATGGTGCAACGAGCAGGCAAATGCTCAAGTAACATGCGTGTTTTTTGAACAATAGCTTTGCTCCAATCCACAGCGGGGGCTGTACTGTAGATGCTGACTTTTTTGTGTCGCCTGGGTTTGATCACCGTAAGCCTGGCTGTGTTGAGCAATTCTGCGCTCGCCGCCAATGGCAACCCTCCTACCTTGTATAGCAGCCTGGCGCGCTCGGCTCCAGAACTCAATCCGACTGTGCTGAAAAGTGCCCTCAACGCGGTGCAATGTGCAGTCAATAGTGGCGAGGAACGCTCCGAGCGCCTGGCCGTGATTGACTATTCCCAGCCTTCTACCGCTCGTCGGCTGTGGATCTTCGACCTGCGCAAAAAGACCCTGGTGCTGCGTGACCTGGTGGCCCATGGGGCCAAGTCCGGGGAAAATTTTGCCACCCAGTTTTCCAACCTCGAAGGCAGCCACCAATCCAGCCTGGGGCTGTTCCGTACCCAGGAAAGTTACCTCGGCACCCACGGCTATTCACTGCGCATGGACGGCCTGGAGCCAGGCTTCAACGACCAGGCCCGCGACCGCGCCATCGTGATTCACGCGGCTGACTATGTGAGCCCGCTGTGGAGCAAGCGCGAAGGCCGCATCGGCCGCAGCCAGGGTTGCCCGGCCGTGCGTCCGCAAGTGGCGCGCCAGGTGGTGGATAAGCTCAAGGATGGCCAGTTCATGTTTTCCTGGTACCCCGACCAGCGCTGGCTGAAGTCTTCGACGCTGCTCAATTGCAAGCCCCAGCAGGTGGCGAGTAGTCGTACAATCCGTGGCGGATAGCCTGAGCCACCGATAAAAGAGAGCGTCGAATGCTTCTACATACTTCCACCTGGATCGAGATCGAGCAGTTCCTGGAGCGCAGCCGCACGGTGGTGATCCCCATCGGCTCCAACGAACAGCATGGCCCCACCGGCCTGCTGGGCACGGACTGGATGTGCCCGGAAATCATCGCCCATGCGGCGCAAAAAAACGCCGACATCCTCATCGGCCCCACCTTCAATATCGGCATGGCCCAGCATCACCTGGGTTTTCCCGGCACCATCTCCCTGCGCCCGTCCACTTTTATTGCCGCGATTGGTGACTGGGTGCGTTCGCTGGCCGGGCATGGTTTCGAGAAAATCCTCTTCCTCAATGGCCATGGCGGCAATATCGCGACAATTGAAGCGGCGTTTTCCGAGCTGTACGCCGAAGCCAGCTTCGCCCGTCGCCCGGCCGGCTTTGCGCTGAAACTGGTGAACTGGTGGGACCTGGAAGGCGTGAGCGAGCTGGCCCACCGCCAATTCCCGGTCGGCCATGGCAGCCATGCCACGCCGTCGGAAATTGCGGTGACGCAATGGGCGTACCCGGAATCGATCAAGTCGGCTGACTACTCGCCACAAATCGCCAACACCGGGCCGATCCGCGAAGCCCTGGACTTCCGCGCACGCTTCCCCGACGGGCGCATGGGCTCGGACCCGGCTCTGGCGACGGTGGAGAAAGGCGGTGAGTTGGTGAAGTTGGCGGCCGTTGGGCTGGTCAAGGTCGTTGACAACTTCAGCAACGAAGCCAAACCCTAAGCCAAACACATAGCAAAATGTGGGAGGGGGCAAGTCGAATCGTCGCACCGCCCCTCCCACATTTGAATGGTGGGTTACTTACACTCTTGCGCTGCCAGCTCAAGCCGCGACGGCGTCAGCGCCGAGGCCAGCGGCTTGCGCTCATACAAAAACACCTTGCCGCCGTCGCCGGCCTTGTAGGCCTCCAGCACATCATCTGCCGCAATCTTGCTGGTCAACACCACCTTGGCGTGACGCGAGTTCTGCGTCACGGTGGAGGTAATGCCGTGTTTTTCCAGCTTGGGCAGTACGCACTGCACATAGGCTTCAGGCCCCTTGCTGGTTTGCAGGGTCATGGTTGGAGCGTTAGGGGCGGAAACACAGCCGGCCAGCAACAGAGTGGCGGCCGGTACAAATAAAGAGCGCATGAAAAAATCCTGACGATAAAAATAAAAGTTCATTTCAACTCGCACGAACCAGCGCCTTGAGCGATGCATCGAACTGCTTCAAGGCATCGAGCTGCACATCCCGCTGCTGCTCGATCTGCGCGGCAATCTCCGGTGCGGCCTTATCGCGTACCCACACCGACGGCAGTTGCTTGTGCATCGAGCCCTCTGCCTTGGCGATGTACTGCAGGTTGGCGTCATAGAACCGCGCCACAAACCGCGCCTCGACCTGATCGTTACGCTGGGTCAGCAGTTGATTATGGGTATCGAGCATCACCACCACATCGGGGTGCGCCTGCACCAGGGCATCCAGGTTGTCGTAAACCGTCACCGACAAAAAGGTGCCTTGCAGCGAACTCATCAACCAGTCAATGGCCAGTTCCGGGTCGGAGCTGTTGACGAACGCCTGGCGGATACGCCCGTCGAGGGCACCCTTGGCGCCATTCAAGGCCATGTCGTGGTAGCGTTCAAGGTAGCTGAGGTTGTCGCGGGTGTTATCGCTCAGCAATACACCCACCGATTGCGCGCGCTGGAGGGAGTCTACGCTACCAACGATAGGTAGCAAATGGCCGGTAGGTGGTTCAGCGGCGATTGCCGCATTGTTCACCACCACGGTGCCCAGCATCAGAATCATTAGACCAAGCTGAATAATCGTCCTCATCGCGCATTTCCTTGAACAGCGTCTCGATGGAGGCGATTTTGCGCTTTCCCGGCAAAAACAGAACTTGCGATGCGTGATGGTGACTATTATCTGAACCGATAGTGCACCCATAAAATCTATAAGGACCACGCCATGAAGCCCCACCAGAAAACCTTCGACCGCATCCGCGAAGCCGTCCTGCCGGAGTTTCGCGAGCGGGTCGCCGATTACCTGGTCGACTATGAAAACGTGCTGCAAGACGATACTGCCGACACCGCGCAAGCCAACGCCAGCGCCCAGCAATTACGTGGCTACCTGCGTGGTTTGAACACCACGCGGGTGCTGGGCATGGCCGACTGGGAGGACCTCGACCGGCGCGTAGCGCAGATGACCGCGGGCGCTACAACCCAGGACGTTGCTGGTTGACCCACTCCTGCACCGAGGGCCGCTGCCACTGGCGTTGCGCGTAAGCCACCAGCTCGGCGGGTACGTTGTCGCCGTTGAGGATCAGGCGATTGAGCATGATCGCCAAGTCCACATCGACAATCGACCACTCGTCAAACAGGTTCGCCGGGTTACCCGCCAGCAGTACCTGCGCGCCACTGATCAAACGGCTGGCAGCCGCTTCTGCCACCGGCGACAACGGCGGCATCTGCTGCCCGCAGAACACCACCAGGGTGGAGCGCTCCTGGCGAATCGGCAGCAAGTCGCTGCGCAACCACGCCTGCACCTGCCGCGCCCTCGCCCGCTGCTTGGGGTCGGCCGGGTACACCGGCGTGCCTGGGTAGGTGTCCTCCAGATACTCGGTGATCGCCGAAGACTCCGACAACGCAAAATCGCCCTCCACCAGGGTCGGCACCCGCTGGGTCACAGACAGCCGCGCGAAGTCGGCCGTCTGGTTTTGTGCGGCGTCCAGGTCCAGGGTAAGCAGGTCGAAGGCCAGGCCTTTTTCGCGCAGGGTGACGAACACCGACATGGCGTAAGGGCTGGTGTAGATCGAATCAACATATAGACGCAGCGGGCTCTGGCTCATGGGCACTCTCCTTGAATGAGCCTTAACGCTACGAGATGTACGCGCAGAAAGACAATGCCGGGTTTTTATGGGGGCATTCCTGGTGGGAATAGCGCACTAGCCGGCAAAGCCGCCCGACTCAAGGTGGGAGGGGGCTTGCCCCCGATAGCAGTGGGTCAGTCGCCATCTCCTTACCTGACACGCCGCCATCGGGGGTAAGCCCCCTCCCACATTAGGTCTCCTGTGTGGCTTAGAAATCCACCGTGGCCGACAGCTTCACCGTGCGGGGCTCGCCCTGGGTCAGGTAGTTGTTGGCGGTCGAGGCCGAGGCCCAGTACGCTTTGTCGGCCACGTTCTCGACGTTGGCGCGCAGGGTGATGTACTTGTCGTCGGCCTTGAAGCCATAGCGGGCGCCGAGGTCGACGCGGGTCCAGGCCGGGATGCTCAGATTGTTCGCCGCGTCGAGGTATTCACCCCCGGTACGCAACAGCCGCGCGTTGACCGCCGCGCCCTGGATGCCCGGGATGTCCCAATCGGCACCGAGGTTGTACTGGAAACGCGGCACGCCGGCGGCGCGGTTACCGTCGGTGAGGCCGTTGGAGGTGTTTTGCAACTCGGTGCGCATCCAGGTCGCACCGGCCAGCAGGCGCAAGCCGTCGACCGGTTCGCCAAAGACGTTGAGTTCCACGCCCTTGTTGATTTGCTCACCGTCGACGCTGAACGTGCTGCTGCCATTGGGGTTGGTGCGAGTGGAGCTGTTCGGCTGCTCGATGCGATACACCCCAAGGGTTGCACCAAAGCTGTCCCAATCGAGCTTCACCCCGGCTTCGGTCTGTTTGCTGCGATTGGGGGCGAAGGTGACATTCGGGTTGGTCACTCCGGTCGACGGCGATGTCGGCCCCTGCGCCAGGCCTTCGATGCGGTTGGCATACAACGACACGTGTTCCCACGGCTTGACCACCAGGCCGTAGACCGGCGTGGTGATCGATTCGTCGTAATTGGCATTGCGCACGCCGGTGGTGGTGTTCCATGCGTCCACTTCGATGGTCTGGCGGCGCACGCCCACGGTCAGCAACACGCGATCGTCGATAAAGCCCAAGGTATCCGACACCGCCGCGCTCTTCATGCGGTTCTTGCCGACGATACGCGGGTCATGAATGTCGCTGCCGAAGTAGGTCACGCTCGGGCGCGGAGTCTGGGTCGGGTTGTACAGGTTGCCCGGCTGGCGGTTGGCCCGCAGGATCGCCTCGAAGGCCGACCGCTGCTCTCCCCAGATCCCCGACAAGCCGAAGTTCATCTGATGGGTCACCGAGCCGGTGTTGAAATGCCCGTTCAAGCCGCCCATGGCGCTCTTGTTGTCTTCATCGTGGGGCGAGTACAAAAAGCCGACCTGCCCGGCGCCGTTGTTGCCCACGTACAGCGACGAGTACTGGCCGTTTTCCCGCGTGTGCTTGGCGCCGCCGCCTACATAGGCGGTCCAGTTTTCATTCAAGTCATATTCGGCGTTGAACATGCCGTAGGTGTCTTCCAGCTCCGACCAGCTCCAGTCCTGGGCGTAGTTGTGCTTGGCCGACGGCGCCTTGGGCACCTTGGTGCCGTTGGGGTATACCACCGAGCGGCCATTGTTGATGCGCTCTTTCTGGTAGCCGAAGTCGGTGGACACGCGCAGGCGCTCGCCACGGTAATCCAGGGCAATGGCCACCAGCTGCGAGCTTTTGAATTCATCATCGATAGCCGTGTCGCCGCCATGCCGGGCCAGGTTGACCCGCGCGCCGAAGCGGTTGTCTTCGCCAAAGCGCTGGCCCAGGTCGAGGTGGCCGCCGGCCTGGCCATCGGTGGTGGTGTCGAGGGTGACGCTGCGGGTGGCGATGTCTTCGGCGCGCTTGGGCACCAGGTTGACGCTGCCACCAATGCCGGTGCCGGCCGGCGACACACCGTTGACGAAGGCATTCGGGCCTTTGAACAGCTCGACGCGCTCCAGCGCCTCGGTGGTGATGATCTGCCGAGGCAGCACGCCGTACAGGCCGTTGAAGGCAATGTCGTCGGTACTCAACGGCAAGCCACGGATGGTGAACACCTGGGAAAAGTTGCCGAACCCCGAAGACTGACGCACCGACGCGTCGTTAAGCAGCACATCACCCACGGTGCGTGCCTGCTGGTCGGCGATGGTCTTGGCGGTGTAGCTGACCACACTGAACGGCACGTCGCTGATCGAGCGATTGCCCAGCACGCCGAGCCGCGCCGAACGTGCCACCTGGCCACCGCCGTAGGTGTCAGCCTGCGCCCCGCTCGCCTCGGCGCTGATGGTGGTGGCGCCCAGTTGCAGCGCATCGCCGGTGGCCTCGGGCACCACGGTGTAGCCGTTCGCGCCGGTGCTTTGCAAGGTGTAGCCGCTGCCTTGCAGCAACTGCATGAAACCGGACTGCGCGGTGTAGCTGCCCTGCAACCCTACACTCTGCTGACCATTGAGCAGCGTGGAGTCAAACGACAACGGCACCCCCGACTGCGCCGCGAACTGCGCCAACACATTGCCCAAAGGCCCCGGCGCCAGGGTGTAGCTGCGCGCCGCGCTGGTCGCGGCGGCGTCGGCGGCCACGGCACTGTGCAGTGGTGCGATGGCCGCCAAGGCAACGGCCAGGCTCAAGGCCTTCAAGGGGCGAATGGGGTGCGGTGTGAAGGTCATGGGCATTCCTGTCGGCGCGGTGCAACGTTGAGGGTTCTCCCCTACACCGCGCGACAACGAAAAAGGTATCAGCGAAAGATAAAAAAGATTCAGCGCGGCTCGAGCGTCACCCAGTAGCCGGTCAGGCTGCTGACTTTTACCGGCAGGGTGTCCTGCAACAGGCGCAGGCTGGCGTCGGTCTCACGCAGGGGGAAGGCCCCGGAAACGCTCAAACCGGCCACGCTGGCGTGGCAGCGCAGCACGCCACGGCGGTAGCGGCCCAGTTCGTCGAGCAAATCCGCCAGGCGCATGTGCTGGGCCAAGAGCATGCCGTTTTCCCAGGTCAGCGCGCTGCTGTCCAACGGCGCCACGGCCGCCACGCTGTCGCTGCCAAAGGCACTCTGCTCACCGGCCTTGAGGATCAGCCCACGGCTGGCACGCGCAGGCAGCATTTCTACCGCACCTTCGAGCACCGCCACGCGGCTGCTGTGCTCGCCCACGCGCACGCTGAAATGCGTGCCCAGCGCACGCGCCGTGCCATGGCGGGTCTGCACGATAAACGCGCGATGGGTGGGCGCGGGATCCTTGGCGGTGGTGATCATCACCTCGCCTTGCAGCAGGTCGATGCGCCGCACCTGGTCGGTGAAGGCGATATTCAACGAGCTGGCGGTGTTGATCAGCAGCCGCGTGCCGTCGGGCAAGGTCAGGTTGCGTTGCTCGCCGATGGCGGTGTGCTGGTCGGCCGTCCAGGCCTGCCAGGGCTTTTGCTGCCAGGCCAGCCAGGTCGCGGGGCCCGCCAGCAGCAACAGCCCGAGGGCCTGGCGGCGGCCAAGGGATTTTTTGCGGCCGATACGCTTGAGGGTGTCGCCGGCAATCGACGCGGGCACGCTGTTGAAATCACCGAGCACCGCCTGAGCACGCTGCCAGGCCTGGGCGTGCTGGGCGCTGCGGCCCTGCCATTGGGCGATGGCGCGGCGGTCTTCGTCGGTGGCGCTGCCGGATTGCAACTGCACCATCCAGTCGGCGGCTTCGCCGAGGATCAGCGGGTCGATCGACGGGTTCATGCCACGCTCAGGCAGGCGAGGAACGCATCGCGCATATAGCGTTTGACCGACACCAGCGACACCTTCAATTCATCGGCGATCTGCTGATAGGTCAGGCCGTCGATCTGCGCCATCAGGAACGCCTGGCGGGTTTTCTCCGGCAAGTCGCGCAGCATGGCTTCGATACGGTACAGCGCTTCGAGGATCAGCCAGCGGGTTTCCGGCGACGGCACTTGCTGCTCGGGCAGGTGGGCGATGGTTTCCAGATAGGCGCGTTCGACTTCCTGGCGGCGCCAGCTGTCGATCATCAGGCCTTTGGCGATATGGGTCAGCAAGGCGCGCGGTTCGCTGCCGAAACCGCCGCTGCCGGGGCGGGTCAGCAGGCGCATGAAGGTGTCGTGTGCCAGGTCGGCCGCGTCGTTGGCATTGCCCAGCTTGCGGTCGAGCCAGCGGTACAACCATCCGTGGTGTTCGCAGTACAAATCCTGGATTGGCAGATTGAGGGAGGACGACATGCGAGTCACCGGCGCCGGGGCCAAGGAGTAATTAAGAATTGATCGCATTCTAATCTGCACAACGAAGCACGGCAACGCGTTAATTAATGTTATAGGATAACGCCCTCTTTCCGCCCTGCCCTGTGATCCTTGCCCATGACCGACGCTGTTCCCCTGCGCCAACGCCTGCTTTGCATCGACGCCCTGCGCGGCTTGGTCATCCTGTTTATGTTGCTCGACCACGTGCGCGAAACCTTCCTGCTGCACCGACAGGTCAGCGACCCGATGAGCATCGACAGCACCGAACCCGTGCTGTTTATCAGCCGCACCCTGGCGCATCTGTGCGCACCGGTGTTTGTGTTGCTCACCGGTTTGTCGGCGTTTTTGTACGGCCAGAAATATCAGGGCCGGCGCGACGTGTCGGCGTTCCTGTTCAAGCGCGGGCTGTTTCTGGTGGTACTGGAATTTACCCTGGTCAACTTCGCCTGGACCTTCCAACTGCCGCCCAGCGTGATCTACATGCAAGTGATCTGGGCGATTGGCGTGAGCATGCTCGCCCTCGCCGCGCTGGTGTGGTTGCCGCGCCCGCTGCTGATCGCGGTGGCGCTGGTGATCATCGGCGGGCACAACCTGCTGGATGGCCTGCATTTCGCGCCCGGTTCCGCGTTGCAAAACGGCTGGGCGATCCTGCACGAACGCAGCTGGATCGACGTGACTGACAGCCTGCGCCTGCGTATCACCTACCCGGTGCTGCCGTGGATCGGCGTGATTGCCTTGGGTTACGCCCTCGGCCCATGGTTCGCGAACGCCACCCAACCGGCCGTGCGCCAGCGCTATCTGTTGCTGTCGGGCGTAGGTGCATTGGTGGGGTTCGTGGTGTTGCGCGCGGCCAACAGCTATGGCGAGAAGCCCTGGCAGGCGTACGAGAGCGGTGTGCAGACGCTGATGAGCTTCTTCAATGTCACCAAGTACCCGCCTTCGCTGCTGTTTCTGGCGCTGACCCTGGGCCTCGGCTTGCTGGTGCTGCTGGCGTTTGAACGTGTGGGGCACAAGCGTTGGATCAGCGTGCTGGCGGTGTTTGGTGCGGCGCCGATGTTCTTTTATCTGCTGCACCTGTATGTGCTGAAAGTGCTGTATGTGGCGTGTGTTGCGCTGTTGGGCTTGAACCACGGCAACTACTTTGGCTTTGAGAGCATGGGGGCGGTCTGGCTGGTGGCGCTGCTGTTGCCATTGGCGCTTTACCCGCCGGTGCACTGGTTCGCCAGGCTCAAGGCGCGACGTCGCGACCTGGCCTGGCTTAAATACCTCTGACCTGACTCCCACAATGCCCTGAGTTTTAAAGGGCGTCGGCTTAGGTGCGCGGTAGAGGAACACTGCTGCCCAGCAAAAACGCACGGTACGCGGACAGTGGTTTGGCGCCGGGTGTCGGATAGAGTGAACGCACAAAGGCCTTGTCCCCCTCCGACAATTCATTGTTGTCATCAATGGCCGTTCCACTGAGCAGTAAATGTTCGGGAAAGCCGTAATGCATGACGGATCGTTGGTCATAGGCGGAGCTGATAACTCCTGTGACGATCGGCGCAAAGTTGCCATCAATAATGGATGGCGAGCTCAACGCTCCCATCGCCTGAATAACCTTGTCCCAATTGAACTCAAGCGTAGCCTGCGGGTGCTGATGCTCATGGTGCAGGCCCAGCGCGTGACCGAATTCATGCAGTACCGTGCCGCCAGTGAACTCATCCAGCCCGTCCTTGAACCCGATTTCCATCGTGGGTTCATTGGCCCCTACGTAGTTTTTCCAATCGGTGCCCAGGTAGGAAAACCCACCCACATGGTCATTGTTTGCCTTGATCCTGATATCACCGTCGTCCTTATCAGTAAATTCCAGTTTCAGATTGATGTGGAGGGCCCATTTATTGATGCTGTCCCGGGTAAATTTTTCTTGTTCCTTGGTCATGCCCATCAGGGAAATCCTGAGTGTCGAAAACTGTGGCCATAGCGCAGCTGTTTCGGCCACTCCACGCTTTTGCCTGGATAGCACTGGTGCAGCGTCGTGTTGCGCTTGGCCAGCGCTATGCTCCGGCACACGGTGAAAGGGCATCACAGGTGGGTGAGTATTTACGCCAGTAATCAAATTCATAACCTCCATGGTTGTTGGGCTTCTTGCCCGATCATCACGTGCCCGCCCATCCAGCCTGCGAACACGTGCTGAACAGTGGCGCCTACCCCATCCGCAGTTCCACGCAAGGTATAACCAGCTTTTTCAAACGCCCACTCGAATCATGTCGAGACCAGATGCAAGTAGAACGCGTGAAACATGAAATACGCACACCCCGCCAGCGCCAACCCCATGCCGCGGTTGAACCAGGTAAACACCGCCGCCCCACTGATCCGCCGCCCCAGCAAAGCACCGAGCAAGGCGTAGACCCACGGTGCACCCACTGCCCCCAGCCCCAGCAAGGCTGAGACGACAAAAATCGACGCGCCGGTGATATGCGCTGCCGGCAGCATCACACTGGTGATCGGCAACACCGCCACGATGCCCTTGGGGTTAAGCAACTGGATCACCAGGCCATTCCAGAACGTGAGGGTTTTGCCCGGTGCACCTGAAGACTCTTCCACCACCGTGCGGGCGGTGAACACCTGGTACGCCAGGTACAGCGTGTACACGCCGCCAACCAGCGAGATATACGGCAGCGCCGCCTGGGAAATGATCGCCTCGCCGGTGTAGCCGAACAGCACGAACATCAGCAGCATCGCGCAGCCCACGCCGACGTAGAACCCGCTGGAACGGCGCAGTTTGCCGGTGAGCCCGGCATTCAGGCCCATCAGGTTGACCGGCCCCGGGCTGTACATGACGCTGAAGGCGTAGAGGAAAATGTCCATGGTAAAACCTGCAATTAGAGATCGTGCAGCGAGTCTACGCACGCGCTTGCGGCGCATTCTTGTACGTTTGTGGTTGGTCGCGCTCTGGCCAATACGCGTACTATGCTGAAAACAAACACTCAAATGAGTCCCCATGATCAAAGCCAGTCTGCGTAGTCACCTGACCCTGTGGTTTGCCGGTTTGTCCTTGCTTACGCTGCTGAGCGTGGGGGTCTACGTGGGGCATATCGCCACCGAACAGCGCAAGCAGGCCAGCGGCAATGCGCTGCTGAGTACGGCGCGGTCCACGGCGGCGCTGTTGGCCGTGCAACTGCGCGAGCGTCAGTTGGAAGTGTCGTTGCTGAGCAAGGCGCCGCTCTTTCGCAGGGGCGACCTGGACGCGCCGGACATCCTGACCTTGATGGAACTGCGCACCCAATCGCGCGCCGAATACGCCTGGATGGGCGTGGCCGATGCCGACGGCCGCGTGCGCCAGGCGGTCAACGGTCTGCTGGTGAACCAGTCGGTCAGCCAGCGCCCGTGGTTCCAGGCGGGGATGCATGGCGAGTACACCGGCGATCCCCATGAAGCCGTGTTGCTGGCCAAGTTGCTGCCGGGTGCGGCCAATGGCGAACCATTGCGCTTTATCGACTTTGCCGCGCCAATCCGCAATGCGCAGGGCCAGACCATCGGCGTGCTGGGGGCTCACGCGCACTGGCGTTGGGTCACGCAGATCGTCGATTCGGCGGTGATGCAAAAAGATGCCATCCCCGATATCGAAGCGCTGATTGTCGACTTCGACGGCAAGGTGCTCTACCCCGAGCTGCTCGCCGGCGAGCAGATGGCCAGCGACAAGCTGCTCACGCCCTCCGGCTGGTCGATCGGCAACGGCTACGTGACCGCCTCGGTCGCGGTGCCCAGCCCGTCCAACGCGAAAGTGACCTGGTACATCATGGTGCGCCAGCCGCTGGACGTAGCCCTGCAACCGGCGCGCAGCCTGCTCTATCAATTGCTGATTCTTGGCGTACTCGCCGCCGTGGTGTTTGTGCTGGCCGCGTACTACCTGGCCTCCTCCCTCAGCCGCCCCATCGAGCGCCTGGCCCGGTCGGCCAAATTGGTGCAGAACCAGCAGCCCGGCGCGGTGTTCCCCCAGGAACATTCGGTGTTGGAGATCGCCCAACTGGGCCGCTCCCTCAGCGGCATGACCCAATCGCTGCTGGCCAAGGAACGCCAACTGCAGGACGCCAATGCTTCCCTGGAAGCCACCGTCGCCCAGCGCACCGCCGACCTTACCCAAGCCAACGCAGACCTGCTCAAACTGGCCACCCACGATGCGCTGACCGGCGTCTATAACCGTCGCCGCTTCGATGAAAAACTCGCCGAGAACAGCCTGCTGTTCCAGCGCACCGGGCGTACCTTTGCGCTGCTGCTGATCGACGCCGACTACTTCAAGCGCGTCAACGACACCTACGGCCACGCGATTGGCGATGACGTGCTGTGCCAACTCGCGGCGCTGATCGAAAACACCACGCGCGCCACCGACTTTGTCGCGCGTTACGGCGGTGAAGAATTCGCGGTGCTGCTGCCCGAAGTCGAAGAGCCCGACAGCCCCGAAGTGGTCGCCGAGAAAATCCGCGCAGCCGTAGCGGCGGCGGTATTCCCGACCGTGGGCCATGTGACGGTCAGCATCGGCGTAGGCGTGGCCGAACCCTCGGACCGCGACTCCCTGGCACTGCTCAAGCGCGCGGACATGCGCTTGTACGAGGCCAAGGGCGCGGGCCGCAACCGCGTAGCCTGAGCGCCACCCCCTTGTGGCGAGCGAGCTTGCTCGCGCTGGAGTGCGCAGCGCTCCCGCTTTTTCAGGGCCGCTGCGCAGCCCAACGGGAGCAAGCTCCCTCGCCACAGGGGTGTGGTTACATCAACGGAATCGAGTAACTCACGAACACCCGGTTCTGATCCTGGTCCCGCGCCACTTCACTGCGCGACACACCGTTGCGCCAGCCGAAGCCGACGTTCTTGAACGTGCCGCTTTGCACCACGTAGTCCAGCGAGATATCCCGCTCCCACTCACTGGCGTCGTTGCCGCTGGTGGTGAGGATGTGGTCGCCCTTCAGGTACATCACCGACGCCTTGAGCCCCGGCACGCCGAGGGACGCGAAGTCGTAGGCGTACTGCGCAAACGCGGTGCGCTCGCCCGCCTGGATGAAGGTCTGCACGGTACGGTCGGTGTAGAGGTACAGGCTGGCACCGCCCTCGCCTTTGTTCACCAGGCCGCCCTGGTTGAGTTGGGCGAAGTTGCTGTCGTCCGAGACTTGCTGGTAGCCGGCCGTGATGGCGTGCGGCCCCAGGGAATAGATGAACGCGGCGCTCCAGGTGTTGTTGTCGATTTCGCCGTTGCCGTTCTTGGTATAGCCACCCAGCTTATAGCCCTCGGCGCGGCCGGCGACGCTGCTGTTTTTGCCGTCGGAGCTGGTCTTGAAGTAACGCAGGTCGGTTTTCAGTGAGCCGTATTCGCCCAGCGGCAACACATGGATCAGCCCGGCAAAGTGCTGCTGGTAATAGTCTTCTAGGTTGGCGTAGTAGTACTGGAGCATCAGGTCTTTCGTCACCTGATAGTCAGCACCGGCGTAGTTGAATTTGTTGCTTTCCTGGGTGCCGCCCGCTGCCGCCAAACCGCTGCGGTCACTGGAGCCACGGCCGGTGGTGTGCTGGAGTTGGCCGCCGATCAGGGTCAGGTTGTCGATGTCCTTGCTGGTGATTTGCCCACCCTCGAAGGACTGCGGCAACAGGCGCCCGTCGTTGCTCACCAGGATCGGCAGGTTCGGCCGCAGGTAGCCGTAACGCAGCTCGCTCTTGGCAAACCGCGCCTTGGCCGTCGCACCGCCACGGGCCCAATTGTCGGCGGCCTTGCCGTCGTCATTGGGGATCATCGAGCTGCCCACATGGCGGCCGGCGCCGCTGTCGAGGGTCACGCCGAGCATGCCGATGGCGTCCAGCCCAAAGCCCACGGTGCCGTCGGTAAAGCCCGATTGATAGTTGAGGATAAACGCCTGGCCCCACTCTTCGGTCTTCGACGGCGCAGCGGTGCCGTCGCGGTTATCGTTGTTGAAATAGAAGTTGCGCATGCTCAGGCTGGCTTTGCTGTCACTCAGGAAATCAGCAGACGCTAAGGGGCTCAGGGCAATGCCCAGGCCGCCGGTCAATACGCTTAACACATTCAATGTGGCTTTCATCACAACCTCAGTCAATTAACCCATGAGCGTCATAAAACGGATACGGCCCCGGGTAGCTCCCGAATACGCCGTTGTGGCTGATCAAACCCTGTTGCGCCTCCCAGCGATGCAACAGATAGCCCGCCGGCTCCAGGTTGAAATGCGCGGGCGCCGCTTCTTGCAGGTCCAGCACGATCTGGTGCGAGGTGCCGGGGCACACACAGCTCAAACTGCCGCCGAAACGTCGCTGCATCGGCCGGTGCAAATGGCCGCACAGCAGGCGTTCAACTTGCGGGTGGCGGGCCACGACTTTTTCCAGCGCGGCGGCATTGATAAACGGCTCGCGGTCCATATGGCCGATGCCGCTGATAAACGGTGGGTGATGCAGGATCAGCAAGGTCGGCACGTCCGGGCGCAGCGCCAGTTGCGCGTCCAGCCACTGCAACTGACTGTCGAGCAATTGGCCGCCGTGGCCGCCGGGGATGGTCGAGTCCAGACCGATCAGGCGCAGCGGGTGCTCGTCCACCACCCAGTCCAGCGGGCCGCCTGCCGACCGCGGTAAATAGGCGTGATCGCGGAACGCATCAAGCATCGGCCCGCGCGCATCATGGTTGCCGGGCACCAGGTAGCACGGCATGTGCAGGCGGGCGAGTTCTGGGTGCAGCACGGCGTATTCATCGGCGCGGCCGAAGTCCACCAGGTCACCGCTGACCACCACGATATCGGGCCGTGGCTGGCTGGCGTTCAAGTGGTCGATGGCGCGGCGCAGTGCGCCTAACGTGTCGACAACGCCATAAGTCAGGCGGTTGCCGGCTTTAAGGTGCAGGTCGCTGATCTGCGCGACTAGAAACGGACGGTTCAAAAGTAAATTCTCACGCATTCAGGGTGAACAACATGTGCGGCGCAATCGCCAGGGCAATCGGCGCGCCGACGGCGTATAGCTGGTTGTCGCTGCTGTCGACCAGCAACGGTTGCGGGCCGCCCACCTCCACCAGCAGGCGGCTTTGCGCGCCCTGGAAAAACTGCGCCAGCAGGTGGCCGTGCAAGTGCCCTTCGCGCTCCATCACCCGCAGGTGTTCGGGGCGGCAGTAAACGGTGTGCGGCTGGCCGCTTTCATGCCACGGCAGTTCGCCGCCGCAGACCTTCAAGCCCTGGGCCGAATGCTCAAGCACGGTGAAGGCATTGAGGTTGCCGACAAAGCCTGCGACGAAGGCATTCGCCGGGTTCTGGTAGATCTCCCGCGGGCTGGCCAGTTGGGCAATGCGGCCCTGCTCCATCACCAGGATGCGATCGCCCAGGGCCATGGCTTCACCCTGGTCATGGGTGACGAATACCGAGGTGATGCCGAGGCCTCGCAGCAACTGGTCAAGCTCACTGCGCAGGCGCTCACGCAACTGCGCATCGAGGGCCGCCAACGGCTCATCCAGCAACAGCACTTTGGGACGCGGCGCCAAGGCACGGGCCAGGGCCACGCGCTGGCGCTGGCCGCCGGACAATTCGTGGATGCTGCGCTTGCCGTGCTGCTGAAGGCCCACCAGTTCGAGCAGCTCGTCGCAGCGCTTGTTGCGTTCTGCAGCTGGCACGCCGCGAATCTTCAAGCCGTAGACGATATTGCCGGCCACATCCAGGTTGGGAAACAGCGCGTAGTTCTGGAACACCATGCCCACGTCGCGGCGCTCGATGGGTAGGCGAGTCACGTCCTGATCGCCGAAAAATACCTGGCCGACGTCGGGGCGTTCCAGGCCTGCGATCAAGCGCAAGGTGGTGGTTTTGCCGCACCCGGACGGGCCGAGAATCGCCAGGGTCTCGCCGCCTTCGACGGTCAGGTCCAGGTCATGCACGGCCACGGTGCCGTCGGCGAACGCCTTGCGACAGCCCTTGAGGCGAATAGTGATAGCGGTCATCGACGCTCTCCACGGGACAAACGAGCGCTGATGGCCTGCAACGCAATCAGCAGCGGCACGATCATCAGCAAAAAGATAAGGGTGTAGGCGCTGGCGATTTCCAGGCGCGCCGAGGCGTAGCTGTCGGCCAGGCCGACCGGCAGGGTTTTGGTCATCGGCGTGTGCAGCATCCAGGTCAGGTTGAACTCACCCAGGCTCAGGGTGACGACCATCAACACACCGGCGAGGATCCCCGCGCGGCAGTTAGGCACCACCACGCTGAAAAAGCGTTTGATGGGCCCTGCGCCCAGGCTGGCTGCGGCCTCTTCCAGCACCGGCAAGTGCTGGCGTTGCATCACGGCCATCACCGGGCGCACCAGAAACGGCAAGGTGAACAGCACATGGCCGACCAGGATGAACAACCAACTGCTACGGAACGTGCCGAACTGGCCGTAGGTGAGCAGCAAAGCCAGGGCACTGGCCAGGCCCGGCATGGCCACCGGCAGCACCATCAATTCCTCGAAGGCGCGACTGAAGCAGTTATTCATGCGCACCAGCGCATAAGCCGCCGGCACGCCGATTACGCAGACGCACACCGCGCAGGCCACTGCCAGTTGCAGCGACAGCCACACCGTCGGCGAATAGGCCTGCCACACCTGCACTATCCAATCGAAGGTCAAGCCGCTGGACACGCCAACGAAGAAATTGCGCGTCAGCCCGGCCAGCAACGACATCAACACCGGCACCAACATAAAGGCGCACACCAGCAAGGTGAACAGCAGTTGCAGCACAAACAGCGATGAGCGTTTCACAGGACCGTCCCCGAATTTTTCACCAGGCGCCGCGTCAGCAACAACACGGCCCAAGTCACCGCACCGAGCACCACCGACAGCGCGGCGGCCACGGCAAAGTTGGCGTAGTTGGTGAACACGTTGTAGATCGCCACCGGGGTTACGTTCAGGCGCGTGCCCAAGGTAAACGCGGTGCCGAAGGCGCCCATGGACGTGGCAAAACAGATCGCCCCGCACGACGCCAACGCCGGCGCCAGCCCCGGTACGATCACGTCGCACACCACGCGCCAGTGCCCTGCCCCGAGTGAATGCGCGGCTTCTTCCAGGCTGCGGTCGAGGCTTTCGCACGCGGCCATCACCGTGAGGATCACCCGTGGAATCGAGAAGTACAGGTAGCCGACAAACAGCCCGGCCAGCGAGTAGGCAAAGATCCAGCGCTCACCTGCCAGTTGCAGGCCGAGGGACGCCAACAGGCCCTGGCGCCCCGCCAACAGGATCACCAGGAAGCCGACCACCACCCCCGGAAACGCCAGGGGAAACGTCAGCAATGCCACCAAGGCCGAGCGTCCAAAAAAGTGCTGGCGGGCGAGGAACACCCCGCTGATGCCGCCGATCAATAGCGCGACGAGGGTCACTACCACCGCCAGCACCAGGGTTTGCCCCAGGCTGCCCAGGTACTGCGCGCTGCTGAGCACCTGCCAGTAGCCGCTGCCGTGGCTGTCGCGGCTCTCAGTGCCGAGCACGATCAAGTGCGCCAGCGGCAACAGCCAGAAGGCGAGCAGCACGGCAAACGCCGGGGCCAGGGCCCAGCTTGCGTGTTTGGCCGACGTTGCCACTTACTTGACCTCGTTCAGGTAGCGGGCGGCGAAGGCTTCCTGCACGGCGGCCATTTTTTCGTAGTCCACCACGCCGGCCCGCGCATAGTCGCTGTCGGGCAGGAATTGCGCGGCGACCTCGGCCGGCATTTTCATCGGGCGAACCGGGCGCAGATAGGCCTTGGCCCACAGCGCCTGGCCCTCGTCGGAGAGCACAAAGTCGAGGACTTTTTTGCCATTGGCGCGGTGCGGCGCGTTGGCCACCAGGCTCATCACGTAGGGCACGCTGATGCTGCCTTCCTGCGGGATCACGAAGGCGACGTTGGCGTTGTCTTTATAGCGTGCGCGGTAGGCGTTGAAGTCGTAGTCCACCAGGATCGGCAACTCACCGGACAGCACCCGCGCATACGCGGTTTGCTTGGGCACGATGGGCGCGTTTTTCGCCAGTTTCTGGAAGTAGTCGATGGCCGGGGCGAAGTTGTCGAGGTCGCCGCCCATGGCGCGGTTGATCGCCACCGCCGACACATAGCCGACGAACGCGCTGGAGGGGTCGAGGTAACCCACCATGCCTTTGTATTGCGGCTTGAGCAGATCGGCCCAGCTTTGCGGCACGGGCAAACCGCCGAGGGCGTCGACATTGACCATGATGCCCAAGGTGCCGGAGTGGATTGCAAACCAATGCCCGGCCGGGTCTTTGAGGCCGGCGGGGATCTGGTCCCAGGCCTTGGGTTTGTAGCCGTCGACCACACCGGCCTTTTGCGCCTGCAGGCCGAAGGTCACGCCGTAATACACCACGTCCGCCACAGGTGCGGCCTTTTCGGCCACCAGTTGCGCCAGGGACTGGCCGGAGTTCTTGTTGTCCAGCGGCACCTGCACGCCGGTGCTGGCGGCGATGGCTTTGAGCTGGGTGCCCCAATCGGCCCAGTCCGGCGGGCAGTTGTAGCAAATTGCAGTGTCGGCGGCCTGGGCCAGGCTGGCCATGCCGCACAGCGCCAGGGCTGCCAGGGTTTTACTGAGTGCGCGCATCAAGGGACTCCTCATGGGGTTGAGTGCTTTCGCCCGGCCGGATATGGCAAGGCAGGCAATGGGAAATCGGGTCGTTGCCGGCGATCTGCGCCAGCAGTTGGTCAATCACCGTGCTGGCGAGCAGCGCGATGGGCTGCACCACGCTGCACAGGGTCGGGTGCATCTGGGTGCCGAGGGCGATGCCGTCAAAGCCCATCACCGAGAGTTGCTCGGGGACGTTCCAGGCGTTGCGGCGCAGTTCGGCGATCAGGCTGATGGCCAGGAAATCGTTGGAGCACACCAGCGCGGTGGGCGCTTGCGGGCCCTGGAGAAACGGTGCGATAGCCGCGAATTCAGCCTGGGTATGGGCCGGCATTTCGATCACCGGGTGGCTTTTGACGCCGTACTCTTTCATTGCATCGCAATAACCTGCGTAACGCAGCCGCGCACGGTCGGACTGCAACGCCGGCCCGGCGACCATGCTGATGCGCCGATGGCCCGCCTCCAACAGATAACGGGTGGCCAGGGCCATGCCGGCGCGGTTGTCCACCGACACGGCGCTGTAGTTGGGGTTGCTCGGTTGGTGATAGGCCAGCACGAACGGGGTTTTTTCGCTATTCAGGCTGCTGAGCACGCTGTTGCTTTCGGCATCGGTGACCGTCAGCACCAGGCCGTCGACACGCTGGCGCAGCAGTTCTTCGACCACGATGCATTCGCGCTCGCTGCTGTAGTCGGTGGTCGCCAGCACCAGGCTGTAGCCCCGCGCACGCGCAGCACGCTCCATGGCCTGGAACTGTTCGGCGAACACCGGGTTGAGCAGGTTGGGCACCACCACGCCAATCAACTGGGTGGTTTGCAGGCGCAACTGGCGGCCCAGCAGGTTGGGCCGAAAACCCAACTCACGGGCGGCGGCGAACACCTGCTCACGGGTGTTAGGACGCACCTGGTCGGGGGAGGCAAAGGCACGGGCGGCGGTCGCACGGGAAACCCCGGCCAGGCGTGCAACGTCTTTCAAGTCAGTCATTGTCACTCGCTTGAGATCGATCTCATTGGCGAGCACAGTAGCGAGCGAATGTGGCAGGAACATGCTGCGCAGATGACGGTTTGATGGCAGTGAAGCGGGCAAATGTGGGAGAGGGCTTGCCCCCGATGAGGGAGTGTCAGTGAACACATCTGTGACTGACACACTGCTATCGGGGGCAAGCCCCCTCCCACATTTGGTTCGGTGTGTAACCAGAGATAGTCATACTCTGTGGCTATTGTTGAAAACCCGGCGCGCAAAATCCGCCCGCTAACCTTTCGATTCGATCCAAGTGCGGGCACAATGCGTGTCCTTTTTTGGCAGGCACCGCCGCAGGCTCTCAAAAATGATCAAAACGCCGTACTACCTCATCGATAAACAGAAGCTTCTGGTC
>Ga0302347_1000269_pt1 | contig 92979 bp, 90 predicted proteins | sample PhyWR1_FD_202178 | JGI IMG/M metagenome (GOLD analysis project Ga0302347, IMG submission 202178) | Leaf surface microbial communities from wheat plants in UC Gill Tract Community Farm, Albany, California, United States - DLSL W.R1 (v2)... | ecosystem: Host-associated > Plants > Phyllosphere >... | reverse complement strand
CATCGTTGGGTTTTACAACAACGAGCGACTGCACTCAAAACTGGGATATCTGCCACCGACCGTTTACGAACGGGCGATGGAGTGGAAACAACCTATCGAGGTGTCCGGAATTAGTTGACCACTACAACTGCGCAGAATCTGAAAACACCTCGGTAAAGCTCCTTCTCCCTCCGGGAGAGGGTTGGGGTGAGGGGCTTTTGGGCCTATTGCCAATAGCGGGTGTGAACGTTAGAGTCCGCTGCGTCGCGGTCAATCCCGTGGCCGGGTGTAGGAACCCGATAAAAGTTGGCGCGTAGCGCCCAAGACTGTATCTCCGGCGTTTTTTTATGCCTGAGATAACGCTCTATGGCAGCTGTGTGCGGGCAGACTTCGGTCTGGCCGGGTGCCAACTTTCCCGGAATTCCTACCCCGCACATGGCTGCCACCCAATCCCGTAGGAAGGATCGTGTCAGCTCTTACTCAAAAAGTTGGAGAAATACATGACCCAATCCCACACCACCGCCCTCGCTTTCCATGAAACCGGTCCCGACCATTTGCTATTCAGCGTCACGCCCGACATCCCCGCTGCCGATGCGTTGCACAGCGCCTCAGAACTGCTGTCTGCCGCCGCTCACTCACTGGACGCCGTAGCCACCGGCACCGCCCTGATCGACGCCCATCAAGCCTTCCTGCTGTGCCACGCCCTGCGCGCGGCCAAAGCGACGGTCGACTCGCTGATCCCTGACGCGTAAACACCTGCCTTGCCTCTGCGAGCGAATCCCAAGATCAAAAGATCGCGAGACAAGCTCGCTCCTACAGAGTGTCGCCAATCCAATATTTTCACCGTCAAATCAGAGAGATATCCCACAAAAAACCAGCAGCTAATACGAATTGGCAGTGACATCCTCACTGGCTCTTTAGGTCAATGCGCGGCAATAACAATGAATCCTCCGCTACCTGTCCCTTGCGACTCCGATTTAGCGCCCTTGCTGGGTTCTTTGGGTGAACTGATTCGCCAGGCACGGCAAAAGGCCCTGACACTCGGGTTTGGCAAAGGCTTTGACGAACGCAACTTGCGTCACATGCGCGGCTTCTATCAAGGATTTCCAATTTGGAACGCAGTGCGTACCGAATTGAGCTGGACCCATTACCGCACCCTGTTACGCGTTGAATAAAAGCCCACGCGAATTTGTGCGCGACCCGGTACTGCTGGAGTTTTTGGGCATGCCCACACTTAGCGCAACACTGTTCACTTAAGCGATTTCTACCTCTGTGGGAGCGGGCTTGCTCGCGATGATCGTTAACGATGACGCGTCTTTTGCGACTGAATGAGGCGCTCTGAAGACCATCGCGAGCAAGCCCGCTCCCACTTTAAGAGTGTTGCTAACGAGCTTTTTGAAACCGACCGCGAGCAAGCACTGATCGAGGCCTCTAGCACTTAAACCTCACCGGGCAAAACACCCTTCGGGTTTGTACACCCGCGCCGTCGACGGCGGGTTGTTTGCGAGTTTGCTCGCGGGGCGTCGCGGGCGGGGCAACAGTTCGCCTTCACAGTTAGGGCAGATGCCTCCCAGTTTCTGTTCAACGCACGCCGCACAAAACGTGCATTCGAACGAGCAAATCCGTGCTTGAGCGGAGTCTGGCGGCAGGTCCAAATCACAACATTCGCAACTGGGGCGTAGTTCGAGCATGAGTACCTCTCTGTCGACAAAAAAAACGTTCCTGTGTGCAGTTAAGACGTTTCCTACAAAAAACCAACTGCTAACCTGCTAGCAAAATAATTGCACTTTTTTAACGCGCCGCATTCAGATAGTAATGAGCGCCTTTTCATTAGCGCACACAGAGAGCCCCGTAACACCGCATGCCACATGACACGCTTACCCCATCACTGCCTTCGGTTTTGGCCGAGTTACGTTCTGGCACTCACACCCTGCATGTCGCCCTGGAGAAGCGCTTGCCGTTTTTCTCGGACAGCCTTGATACGGGGCTCTATACACGTTTACTGGCAGCCTATTACGGGTTTTATCAGGCGATAGAAGACGCACTCACACACAGTGCATGGATCCCGCCGGGCTTTGATCTGCACGCCAGGCTCAAAACCCCCGCTCTGGAGCAAGACCTCCAGGCCTTGAACATCAACCCCGGCACCCTGGCACAGTGCCCTACCCTGCCGGCCATGAACAGCCAGGGCAGCGTACTCGGGGTGTTGTATGTGCTTGAAGGGGCAACCTTGGGCGGCAATGTGCTGCGTAAACGAATCGCTGAACACCTGGGCCTGGACGCCCACAACGGGTGCGCTTTTCTTTACGTGTATGGCGAAGCCACTGGCCGCCAGTGGAAGTCGTTTCTGGAATTTCTGAGCGACGTTCCGCTGGACGCCCAAGGATGCGATGAAGCCGTCAACGCTGCCTGTTCCACTTTTAGCTGTTTCGAGCGCTGGCTCGAACGCCAGGAGGTTTTGTTATGACCCCACTAGATACGCAAACCTTTGAAACCCTGTTGGCCAATTGCGCCGACGAGCCGATTCGCTATCCGGGCGCTATTCAGCCCCACGGCCTGCTGCTGACCTTGTCCGAGCCGGACCTGCACATCCAGCAGATCAGCGCCAACGTCGAAAACCTGTTCGGCCTGGCACCGGCTGCGCTGTTGAATCAGCCGCTGGCGACCCTGACCGGCCCGCACGCGTCGACCATCGTCGAGCACGCGGCGCAGTTCGCCGGGCGGGTCGATGTGCCGCCCCTGGAGCTGACCCTGCAAAGCATTGCCTACGAAGGCCTGTTGCACAGAGACAACGGCCTGCTGATTCTGGAGCTCGAGTTAAAGCCCGATCAGGCTGCGCTGGTGGGCACCATGGCCAAGATCCGCAACCTGAGCCGCGTGCTGCAAAGCCTGCAAGCCGCCAAAACGCTGCCCGCGCTGTACGACATTTGCGTCAAGGAGATACAGGCACTGACCGGGTATGACCGGGTGCTGATTTATCGCTTTCAGGAAGAGGGCCACGGCCAGGTGATCGCCGAGGCCTCGTCGCCGTCGATGGAGCTGTTCAAGGGCATGTTCTTTCCGGCCTCGGACATTCCGGAGCAAGCCCGCGAGCTGTACCGCACGCATTGGTTGCGCATTATCCCGAATGCTGACTACACACCGGTTGAGCTGGTGCCCCGATTGCGCCCCGACACGCAGCAACCGCTGGACCTCAGCGGGGCGACGTTGCGCAGTGTGTCGCCGATTCACTGCCAGTACATGAAGAACATGGGCGTGTTGTCGTCGATGAGTATTTCGCTCATGGATGGCGACCGTTTGTGGGGCCTGATCAGTTGCGGCCATCGCACGCCGCTGCACGTGCCGCACGAGCTGCGCATGGCCTGCCAGACCATCGGCCAGGTGCTGTCGCTGCAAATCAGCGCCTTGCAAACCCTGGAGATCAGCCGCCAGCGTGAAGCCAAAATGGACGCCTTGGTGCGCCTCAACAGCGCGATGGTGCAAGGCCCGGAAAACGTCTTCGACGGCCTGGCGCAAGAACACGCCTTGCTCATGGACCTGACCCAGGCCAGCGGCGTGGCCATTCTTGAAGACAACGTGCTGCACCGTTATGGCCAATGCCCCAAGCCCGAGCAGATTCGTGAGCTGTACCAGTGGTTCAAGCAAAACGACGCGCCCGTATTCTCCACCCATAACCTGTCCACCCTGTTCGCCCCGGCAGCAGACTACAAGGACATTGCCAGCGGCCTGTTGGCCATGAGCCTGCCCAAGCCTGTGGACAATGGCGTGCTGTGGTTTCGCACCGAGGTCAAAGAGAGCATTCCCTGGAGCGGCGACCCGAGAAAACCGCTCAACCTGGAGTCGAGCGAGACCGGTTTGCGCCTGAGCCCGCGCACTTCGTTCGAGCTGTGGAAAGTCGAGATGGACGGTATTTCGACCAAATGGAGCCATGGTGACCTGTTCGCCGCCAATGACCTGAGGCGCTCGGCGCTGGAAAACGACCTGGCCCGCCAGGTGCATCGCGAGCAACAGGCGGTGCGGGCACGGGACGAGTTGGTGGCTGTGGTGTCCCACGACTTGCGCAACCCCATGACGATCATTTCGATGCTCTGCGGGATGATGCAAAAGACCTTCAGCAGCGACGGCTCTCACGCGTCCAGGCGCATCACCACGGCCATCGACACCATGCAACAGGCCAGCAGCCGCATGAACATCCTGCTGGAAGACTTGCTCGACACCTCCAAGATCGAGGCGGGCCGCTACACGATCTCGGCGCAGTCTCTGGACGTGACGCAGATTTTTGAAGAGGCCCTGTCGCTGCTGATGCCGCTGGCGAGCGAAAAGCAGGTAGAGCTGACCTTTCACGCCGAGCCCGACCTGCAGATCCACGCCGACCCTGAGCGCTTGTTCCAGGTGCTGTCCAACCTGATCAGCAACGCGATCAAGTTCACCCCGGCCGACGGCAAAATCGTGGTGGCGGCCATGTCCAACGGCGATGACATCGTGTTCAGCGTGCGTGACTCCGGCAAAGGCATCCCCGCCGAACAACTGCCGCATATCTTCGACCGTTACTGGACAGCCAAAGAAGGCAACGCTTCGGGCACTGGCCTTGGGCTGTACATCTCACAGGGCATCATCAAGGCCCACGGTGGCCAGTTGCTGGCCGAGAGTACGCCGGGCGAAGGCAGCGAGTTCCGCTTTACGGTGCCTAAAATCAGCTGACCGCACACGGTTGTAACGCCCACAAAAAAGGCCGCCATCGCGAACGATGGCGGCCTTTTTCTGGACTCAACGTTGAGGGCCGTCCTGGCCTCAGTTAAGTACCGATGCCCCCGCTTTCTCTGCACTGCGACGACGTGTGACCAACAGGCCCGCCGCCACCACCAAAATGCTCAACAGGCCGGTGGCCATGATTTCAGCCTGATGCTCTGGCTGGAACAGCATGATGGTCAAAATGGCCACGATAAACACGATCACCGCCCAGGTCAGACCCGGGAACAGCCACATTTTGAACTCGATTTTCTCGCCCTTATCGGTGCGCTTTTTGCGCATGCGCAGTTGCGATACCGCGATCACCAGATACACCAGCAGCGCGATGGCGCCGGAGCTGGCGAGCAGGAATTCAAACACCGCAGCAGGCGCCACGTAGTTGGCAAACACGGCCACGAAGGCTGCACCGGTCGACATCATAACGGCCCAGTAAGGCGTGCCGCTGGCGTTGGTGCGCTTGGCCGCGGCCGGTGCGTCACCGCGTTTGCTCAGGGAGAAGAGCATGCGCGAAGCGGTGTAGAGCGCTGAGTTCAGGCAGCTGGTGACCGCGATCAGAACCACGATATCAACGATCAGCTTGGCATTCGGGATGCCCATGCTGACCAGCGCAGTCTGATAAGAGCCAACGCTGGCCAGGCTTGGGTCGTTCCATGGCACCAGGGCCACAACGATGAAGATCGACACCAGGTAGAACAAGCCAATCCGCCAGATCACCGAGTTGGTGGCCTTGGTGATTTGCTTGCTCGGGTCTTTGGATTCCGCCGCCGCGATGGTGACGATTTCGGTACCCATGAACGAGAACATGGTGGTCAGCATGGCGGCCAATACAGCGCCCATGCCGTTAGGCATAAAGCCGATGGTGTCGACCAGGTGCGACACACCGCTGACGCCGCTGGTAGGCAGCAGGCCGAAGATGGCCGCAAGGCCCAAGCCAATGAAGCCCACGATCGCCAGCACTTTGACCAGCGCAAACCAGAACTCGAACTCGCCGTAGTTCTTGACGCTGAACAGGTTGGTGATGGTCAGCAACAAGGTGATGACCAGGGTAAACACCCAGATCTCCACGCCCGGGAACCAGGCATGCAGGATGGTGCCGGCCGCCACCGCTTCCAGCGGGATAACCAACACCCAGAACCACCAGTACAGCCAGCCGATGGTGAAACCGGCCCAGTGCCCGATGGCACGGTCGGCGTAGGTGGAGAATGAACCGGTGTCCGGCGAGGCGACGGCCATTTCGGCCAGCATGCGCATCACCAACACCACTAACGTGCCTGCTGCGGCGTAGGCCAGCAGCACGGCAGGGCCCGCCTGGGCAATCGCGTGTCCGGAGCCGACGAACAAGCCGGCACCGATGACCCCCGCGATAGACAGCATGGTCACATGCCGTGGCTTGAGCCCTTGCTCCAGGCCGTTAGAGGTTTGTGTATTGCTCATTGGGACTACCTTTGCAGTGAAAGCCATTCCGAGCGCCGCGCTTGATTACCTTCTCGTAAAAAGTAACCAACGGGGCGTTTAGAATTATTTACGCAATAAATGAGCCAAAATGTGACAGGTGCACGGTTTGTGCGGCCTGTAAGGCATTTGCGATGTGTTTGTAACCTGTTGAGCGTAATGGCTTTTTGCCTATTTGTTACCGTAACACTCAGTTACAGGGAACCTCGCGCACCAAAAAAAAGCAAATCTACCCATCTGGCCCTAAACCGGTGCGCATCTTTGACCTTTAGTAGGTTCGTGCTTCCAACACAGGGCCAAAACTGGCAACATCGCGACCTTTTTTACGCGACACCTCTCTGGCCGAACGGCAAAATACGGGGCTTGGTTGTTGTCGGCGCGACAGTCTTCTATCGCGATGCGACAAACGACCACACTCGTGCCTTTTGGGCTGGTGGTGCGGCTGGTTGCCTTGGCGACCCTATGCTAGCTTGGCCCTCGCCAGGAAGGCCGCCCAATAGCAGGATCGCACCCGAACACAATGAGGACCGCACATGGCTTTGGCCACGCCCGCGCTTGAAATCCGCAATTTGCATAAACGCTACGGCGAGCTTGAGGTACTGAAAGGTATCTCGCTGACCGCACGCGACGGCGACGTGATCTCGATCCTGGGTTCTTCCGGTTCCGGCAAGTCCACTCTGCTGCGCTGTATCAACCTGTTGGAAAACCCGCACGAGGGCCAGATCCTCGTTGCCGGTGAAGAGCTCAAACTCAAAAAAGCCAAATCGGGTGAACTGGTTGCCGCCGATGGCAAACAAATCAACCGCATGCGCAGCGAACTGGGTTTTGTGTTTCAAAACTTTAACCTGTGGCCGCATATGACCATCCTCGACAACATCATCGAGGCGCCACGCCGCGTGCTGGGCCAGAGCAAGGCCGAGGCCATCGAAGTGGCTGAAGCGCTGCTGGCCAAGGTAGGCATCGCTGATAAACGCCATGCCTACCCGTCGGAACTGTCCGGTGGCCAGCAGCAACGTGCCGCCATCGCCCGTACGCTGGCCATGCAACCTAAAGTGATCCTGTTCGATGAGCCCACATCAGCCCTTGACCCGGAAATGGTCCAGGAAGTACTTAGTGTGATCCGCGCGCTCGCCGAAGAAGGTCGCACTATGCTCATGGTCACCCACGAAATGGGCTTTGCCCGTCAGGTGTCCAGCGAAGTCGTGTTTTTGCACCAAGGCCTGATCGAAGAGCAAGGATCGCCTGACCAGGTGTTTGATAACCCGGTCTCAGCGCGCTGCAAACAATTCATGTCCAGCAATCGCTAACGGAGCAATACGAATGCAGAACTATAAAAAACTTCTCCTGGCTGCTGCCGCCACCTTGGTGTTCAGTGCTAATGCCTTGGCTGTTGATAAGTACAAAGTCGGTATTGAGGGCGCTTACCCTCCGTTCAATAACAAGAACGCCAGTGGTGAGGTGGTCGGTTTCGACCCGGACATCGCCATGGCCCTGTGCGCAAAAATGAAAGCCGAGTGCGAGATCGTCACGTCCGATTGGGACGGCATCATCCCGGCGCTGAATGCCAAAAAGTACGATTTCATCGTGTCGTCACTGTCGATCACTGACGAGCGCAAGCAAGCGGTCGATTTCACCGACCCGTACTACTCCAACAAACAACAGTTCATTGCGCCAAAAAATGTCGATTTCAAAACCGACATCGCTTCACTCAAGGGCAAAGCACTAGGCACCCAGCGTTCTACCCAGGCCGCAACCTGGCTCGATGAAAAAGTGGGCTCAGATGCGACAATTTCTTTGTATGACACCCAGGAAAACGCCTACCTTGACCTGACCTCGGGCCGTGTCGATGCATTGCTGGCTGACAAATACGCCAACTACGACTGGCTCAAAAGCGAGGCAGGCCAGGCTTATGAGTTCAAGGGTGAGCCGGTCAATGAAGACGACAAGGTTGGCATTGCTCTGCGCAAAGGCGATAACGAACTGCGCGCCAAGCTGAACCTCGCCCTCAAGGAAATCGTTGAAGACGGCACCTACAAGAAAATCAACGACAAGTACTTCCCGTTCAGCATCTACTGACCTGCCTGACCGGTGCTGCCTTGCGCAGCGCCGGTCCCTAGCAAAGCCTGCCTAACCCATGACTATCGATTTATACGGATTCGGCCCGGCGCTTGCCGCTGGGGCACTGATGACCGTCAAACTGGCACTCACTGCGCTGTGTCTGGGCCTGGTGCTCGGTCTGCTCGGTGCATTGGCCAAAACTTCGCCGTACAAGCCGCTTAAATGGCTCGGTGGCACTTATTCAACGCTGGTTCGCGGCGTGCCGGAACTGCTCTGGGTGTTGCTGATTTACTTCGGCAGCGTCAATGCGGTACGCGGCCTCGGCGAACTGATCGGCATGCCCGACCTCACCCTCAGCGCCTTCGCTGCCGGTGTTATCGCGCTGGGCCTGTGCTTTGGCGCTTATGCGACCGAAGTGTTTCGTGGCGCCATTTTGGCCATCCCCAAAGGCCACCGCGAAGCGGGCATGGCGTTGGGCCTGTCCAAGCCGCGCATTTTCACCAAGCTGGTGCTGCCACAAATGTGGCGTATCGCCCTGCCCGGCCTAGGCAACCTGTTCATGATCCTGATGAAAGACACCGCGCTGGTCTCGGTCATCGGCCTGGAAGAAATCATGCGTCAGGCGCAAAACGCCGTGACCTTCGCCAAACACCCCTTCACCTTCTACATGGTGGCTGCCGTGATGTACCTGGGCCTGACCATCTTGGCCATGGGCACCCTGCACGTGCTTGAGAAACGCGCCGCACGCGGCTTCGTGAGGAGAACGTAATGCAGGTGTGGGAACTCTTCATCAAGTGGCTGCCCAAGCTGATTCAGGGCGCGACCCTGACGCTGGAGCTGACGGCACTGTCGGTCATCGCCGGTTTGATCGTGGCCATTCCGCTGGGCATCGCCCGCTCCTCCAAGCTGTGGTACGTGCGCTCGCTGCCTTACGGCTATATCTTTTTCTTTCGCGGCACACCGCTGCTGATCCAGCTGTTTCTGGTGTATTACGGGCTGGGGCAATTTGAAGCGGTGCGTGAAAGCGTGTTGTGGCCATACCTGCGCGACCCGTTCTGGTGTGCGGTACTGACCATGACCCTGCACACGGCCGCCTACATCGCCGAGATCCTGCGCGGTGCGATCCAGGCCATCCCGCCGGGTGAAATCGAAGCGGCCCGTGCCTTGGGCATGTCACGCGGTAAAACCCTGCTGCACATCGTGCTGCCGCGTGCTGCACGCATCGGCCTGCCGGCGTATAGCAACGAGGTGATCCTGATGCTCAAGGCCAGCTCGCTGGCGAGTACCGTGACGTTGCTGGAACTGACCGGCATGACCCGCACCATCATCGCCCGCAACTACCAGACGGTAGACATGTTCCTGATCGCCGGGGTGATCTACCTGGTCATGTCGTTCGTGCTGATCCAGGGGTTCAAACTGCTGGAGCGCTGGTTGCGCGTCGATGCCTGCCAAGGCCGTTAACCTTGAGGGCGAGCAACTGCTCGCCCGCTTTGAGGCACTGGACGCGTTTTTACGTGAGCACCAGTCGCTGTGGCGCCCACGGCCATTCACGCAGCTGAATATGCCGTGGGAAGCCCACCATCCTGAACTGTCCCAGTGGTTGCGCCAGCGCTCGTTGCACGACGCTGAAGCCAGCCATAACCAGCCTCATCAGCTAGGCGCCCCCGCACCGTTTACGGCACTGGCAGCCACCGCCCTTGCACTGAGCCGCCTTGAGCGTTTACCCGTTCAGGCTCTGGCGCCAGCCGCGCCGCGCTTGCAGGTGGATGTACCGGGGCGCAAATGGCAGCAAATTGAAGCCTTCGCACAAAGCCTGACCTTTAAGCAAAACCCCACGCATTGGCTGGACTGGTGCTCAGGCAAAGGCCATTTGGGCCGCCGCTTGATAACCGCCGAGCAACAATTGACGTGCCTGGAATACGACCCGGCGCTGGTCGAGGCCGGTTTGGCGCTCAGTCAGCGGCATCGGCTCAATGCCCGGCATGTGCAACAGGACGTGATGGCGGCGCTGGAGTTGCAACCCGGCATGACCCCCGTGGCCCTGCATGCCTGCGGCGATTTGCACGTGCGCCTGCTGCAACTGGCCAGCGCGGCGGGCTGTGCACAACTTGCCCTTTCGCCGTGCTGCTACAACCGCATCAGTGCGCCGCACTACACGGCATTATCCACAGCCGCCAAGGCCTCGGCTTTGCAGTTATCGCTGGAAGACCTGAGCTTGCCGATGAGCGAAACCGTGACCGCCGGCAGCCGCGTGCGGCGTCAGCGCGATGAGTCAATGGCACGGCGTTTGGGGTTTGATGGGTTGCAACGCCAATTGCGCCAGTGCGATGAATACTTATCCACACCCTCGCTGCCCAGCGCCTGGTTGAACAAGCCGTTCGCCCAGTACTGCGAAGATCTCGCGGCGTTGAAAAACTTATCCACAACCGGGACAGAAGACTGGGCAGCGCTTGAAGCGGCGGGTTGGAAGCGGTTGGCGCACGTGCGCAATCTGGAGTTGGTACGCGGCCTGTTCCGTCGCCCGCTGGAACTGTGGCTGGTACTGGATCGGGCGTTGTACCTGCAAGAGCACGGCTATGACGTGCACGTGGGCGAGTTTTGCGACAGCAGCCTGACGCCGCGCAATGTGATGGTGATTGCGCAGCGCTGTGAATAACTTGGGGTTATGCACATTTCTTGTGGGAGCGGGCTTGCTCGCGATGAAGGCAATGCGGTTTTTCAGATCAACCGCGGTGATGCCATCGCGAGCAAGCCCGCTCCCACACTAACTGCGTGTGGCCTACGAGCCGCGATACGTCGAGAAGCCGTAAGGGCTGAGCAGCAGCGGGATGTGGTAATGCTGGTCGGCGTTTTTCACTTCGAAGATCACCGGGATCTCCGGGAAGAAAGTCTCACGCCCGGCCTTTTTGAAGTACTCGCCGGTTTTGAACACCACGCGGTATTCGCCCGCTTTAAGCGTCTGCTGGGCCGGGAACAATTCGCCAATGCGACCTTGATCGTTAGTCACACCCTGGCTCAGCATCTGCCAGTTCTGGCCCACCTGCTGCTCCAGGGTGACGTGAACGCCCGGTGACGGTAAGCCGTTTTCCAGGTTCAGTACGTGCACGCTCAGCGGGTTGCCCGCCGCCCATGCGACGCTTGAAACAGCGCTCAGGCCCAAGGCCGCCAAAGTGATTTTCAACCGTTTCATGTGTGATCCTCCGGGTTAATTGCGTTGTGTGGTCAAGCCGATCTGTTGGGCAGCGCTCACCGCGCAGGCTTCGTCCTGCTCGGCGCCGCCCGCCCCGGCCACGCCCATGGCGCCGACCAATTCAGTGCCGGCAAACAGCGGCACGCCACCGCCTAACAGCAGCAGTTCAGGGATGGAGTTGAGGTTGGCGGCCTCCGGGTTGTTGCGTGCACGTTCGGCAAACAGCCGGGTCGGCGTTTTGCTCGACAGCGCGGTGTAGGCCTTACGCTGGCTGGCCAGCAGGTTGTGCGGCCCGACGTTCTCGGGGCGCAGCGCCAGCAACACGTTGCCACCGCGGTCCAGCACGTTCAGCGCCCCGTTGCAGTGTTTGAGCGCAGCAGCAGCCAGTTGCTGGGCCGTGGCCAGATCGAGGTCGGCATGGCGCGGCAAATCCGGCGCGGCCTGGGCGGCGCCAGCGGTACACAAGGCAGCCCACAACAGCACATTTTTCAGCTTCATCGACAAGCTCCTGTTCGAATGGCGCCACCTTAACCAGCGCCCCCCGTCAGAACCCCGTCAGTTGGATTACAAGTTTGTAATAGGCAATAACGGCGAACACGCCTAGCCTGTTCAGACGATTGATCGAGGTGTGCGATGCGCTTGTTAGTGGTGGAAGACGAAGCCAAGACAGCTGAGTTCCTGGCCAAGGGCCTTAAGGAGTCAGGTTTTGTCGTGGATGTGGCCTTGAACGGGCTGGACGGGCGCTACCTGATTGAGCAGCAGGAATACGATCTGGTCATTCTGGACGTGATGCTGCCGGGGCTTAATGGCTGGCAACTGCTGCAGTTGATTCGCCAGCGCGGCGCCACGCCGGTGCTGTTTTTAACCGCCAAAGACGCCATCGAAGACCGCGTGCGCGGCCTTGAACTGGGCGCAGACGACTACCTGCTCAAGCCGTTTGCCTTTGCCGAACTGCTGGCCCGGGTGCGCACACTGCTGCGTCGTGGCCCGATGCGTGAAGCCGAGTCGTACAGCATTGCCGACCTTGAGATCGACGTACTGCGTCGCCGCGTCAGCCGGGGCGGTCAGCGCATCAACCTGACCAACAAGGAGTTCGCGCTGTTGCAGTTGCTGGCCAGCCGTCAGGGCGAAGTGTTGTCGCGCACCTTGATTGCCTCGCAGGTGTGGAACCTGAACTTCGACAGCGACACCAACATGGTCGAGGTCGCCGTGCGCCGATTGCGCGCCAAGGTCGACGACCCGTACATGCCAAAACTTATCCACACCGTGCGCGGCGTCGGCTATCAGCTGGAAGCGCCCGATGAATAGGTCCATCGCCTGGCGGCTGGCCCTGGCTATTGCGCTGACGTGCGCGCTGGTGCTCAGCGTAATCGGCGTGTTCCTGTACCGCTCACTAGCCTCGGAACTGAGCTTTCGCGATGACATGGCGCTGCTCGGTCGCCTTGAGCGCATGCGCGCCCTGCTGCATGACAGCGACAGCCTCGAAGCCCTGCAAGAGCGCCCCCGGCTGTATCAAAACATGCTGGGCAACCGTGACAGCCTGTTGCTGGTGACCCACAGCGACGGCCGCCCTGTGATCACGATCAACCCGCATCAGCAAGCGCTGCCGCCTGTGCAGCCCCTCCCACAGGAGCGCATGCCACAGCGCAGCGACATCCAGACGGTGGGCAACCTCGACTTGCTGAGCGGCGTGGCCGACGGCCCGGCGGACGAGCGCTTGAACGTGACCGTGGGCATGCATCTGCAAGAGCGTGAGCAGATGCTCGCCAGTTACCGGCTGCGTCTGTACATGGCGGTCGGGCTGGGCGCCCTGCTCGCGTTTGGCCTGGGCTTGCTGCTGTTGCGCCGTGGCCTGAAACCGCTGCGGGAACTGGCCCAGGCCATGCGCGGCATTAACCCGCGCAGCCTTGACCAACGCATGCCGGTCGACCATGTACCCACAGAATTGAAAGAGCCGGTGCTGGCGCTCAACGCCATGCTCGCGCGCCTTGAGGACAACTTTGCGCGGCTGTCGCAGTTCTCGGCGGATCTGGCCCATGAGATCCGCACGCCGCTGCACAACCTGCTGGGCAGCAACAGCCTGGCCCTGAATCAGACGCGCAGCCCGGCGGAGTATCAGGACGTGCTGGCGTCCAACATTGAAGAGTACGAACGCCTGAACCGCATGGCCGAGAACCTGATGTTCCTGGCCCGCGCCGAGCACGGGCAACGGCCTGTGCACCTGCAAAACGTGGACCTGCGCGCGGTGGGCGACGAGTTGTGTGATTACTTTGACGCGCTGGCTGAAGACCGTGGCGTGCGCTTGGGCAATTCGCTCAGCGGCACGCTGACCGCAGACCTGCATCTGTTGCAGCGGGCCCTGAGCAACCTGCTGGCCAATGCCGTGCGGCATGCCGAGCCCGATTCGGTGATCAGGCTGGTGCAGCGTGAAGACGCCGAGTATTGCTGGATCGGCGTGCACAACATCGGCCCCGCCATCGAGCCGCAGCATGTGGGCAAAGTGTTCGATCGTTTTTACCGGGTCGACCCTTCGCGCTCGCAGCCTGGGGATTCAGGCGGGCTGGGCTTGGCGATTGTGGGGTCGATCATGCAACTGCATGGCGGCGAGGTGCGGGTGCAAAGCGACGACAGCGGGACGCTGTTTGAGCTGGGGTTCCACCACAGATAGTTAATCGAAAACGGCCTGTTGTAGGAGCGAGCTTGTCTCGCGATCTTTTGATCTTTTAAAAGATCGCGAGGCAAGCTCGCTCCTACAGTGGGTGTGTGCAGCGTTTGAGGGTTAGAGCTGGCCTTCAAGCTCAGCAATGCGGTCCAGCAGCGCTTGGCGTTCGGCGCGTTCCTGGGTGATGTCGTCGATCACGCTGATCAAGTGCTCGGGGCTGTCGTCCTGGGAGTTGCGCTGCAATGAGGTGCGCACGTGGGCCCAGATGTAATGGCCGTCTTTGCACAGCAGGCGTTTTTCGAGGTCGTAGTTGCTGATTTCGCCGTCGAGCAGGCGCTGCAACTGCTCAAGGTTGATTTGCAGATCATCGGGGTGGGTGATGGCCTGAAAGGTCAGCGCCCGCAGCTCTTGTTCGCTGTAACCCAACAGCTGGCACAAGCTGTCGTTAACCCGCCGCCAGCGGCCATCGAGGTCGACGTAAGCCATGGCCCCACACGCCAGTTCAAACAAGGCCCGAAAGGCTTCTTCGCTTTTGCGCAGCGATTGCTCGGCAGTTTTGCGGGCGGTGTTGTCCATGCTGATGCCGATCATTTTTACCGGACGCCCGGCGCTGTCGTTCAGCGGCATGGCCCGCGATGAGATCCAGCGCATCTCGCCATCCGGGCGGAAAATGCGGAAGTCGTATTCGTACGGGGTGTTGTTGGCGAAGCATTCGCGGTACAGCTCGTTCATCACCACTTCGTCTTCGGGCAGTACGTGCGGCCAGAAGTCTTCGTTGCGGTTGACCTGCCAGCCGTAGACCCGCTCGACGTTGGCCGAATAGAACACCTCGTCGGTGATGAGGTTCCATTCCCAAGTCACGATCCCGGCGTTTTCCTGGGCCAGGGTCATGCGCGCTTCGCTTTCCATGATGTCGGCGATGTACTTGCGCCGCACATCGGTCATCGGCAGTTCAACCGACGTGGTGCCCTGAAGGTCTTGCACCGCCTGTTCGCCATAGCGCAGCCACACCCAGTTGACCTTGAGCAGGTCCGCCAGTTTGCGCAAATTGCTGTAGTCGATTTCGCCACCACGGGTCCACTTGTGCACCGCCGTGCGGGAAATGCCCAAGGCCGTACCGACCGCTTGCAGGGTCATTTTGTGGTGTTCGAGCAGCTCCTTCAGACGAAAGGCAAAGCTATCTTCGGTCATGACATATCCGTGATCACGTGAGGCGCAGGGCGCTGCGATTATACACACACGCCTGCGGCCCTCGACCCGATCACGGAAGGGAGGCTTATAAGTCCAGTACCAGGCGTTCGCCACGGGCCCGCGACACGCAAATCATCATGGTTTGCTGGGCGGCTTTTTCGTCGTCGCTCAGGTATTGGTCGTTGTGCTCGGCCTGCCCCTCAAGGATGCGCGTCTCGCAGGTGCCGCACACGCCTTCGCGGCACAGGCATTCGACGTCGACATTGGCTTTTTCGATGGCCTTGAGGATGCTCATGCCTTCTTCCACGCGCAGTTCCTGGCCGGATTTGGCCAGCACCAGGGTGAACGCACCGCCGGTGATCGGCGCAGCGGCGAACTGTTCCCAATGCACGCGTTCGTCAGCCAGACCCAGTTGTTTGCCGGTGGCGATCACCGCGTCGATCAGCGGTTTAGGGCCACACACATACACATGCGCGTCGCTGTCCAGGTTGCCCATCAGCTCGGCCAGATTCAGCGATTGGCCCAGGCTGTCAGCGTAGGTGCGCGTGCGCTCGGCATGCGGGCCAGCGCTGAGCTCGTCGTGAAACGCGCCGTGCTCCGGGCTGCGGAAGGCGTAGTGCAGTTGGTAGTCGGCGCCCGCGTCACGCAGTTCGTGCACTTGCGAAAGGAACGGGGTGATGCCGATCCCGCCCGCGATGAGGATGTGTTTGCCCGCCTTCGGGTCGATGGCGAACAGGTTGTTGGGGGTCGAAATCATCAGCTCGGTGCCAACCTCGACCTGCTGGTGCATAAACGCCGAGCCGCCTTTGGATTGCTCTTCAAGGCGCACGCCAATCTGGTAGCTGGCGGTCTGGCGCGGGTCGCTCATCAACGAATAGGCGTTGCTGTGCTGACGGCCGTCGGCGTCTTTCATCTGCACGATGATGTGGCTACCGCCGGTGAAGTCGGGCAGCGGCTGGCCGTCCTGGCGTGTCAGGGTAAAACGTTTGATCAGCGGCGTTACCTGCTCTACACCGGTCACACGGGCGGCAAGCATTTGATAAGAGTTGGCCATCGCAAAACCTCTACTGCGGTAAAGGGCGGCACTCGCGTGCCGCCTGATTTAAAACCCGGTGCTGACGGCTCAGACCGCCAGGCACAGGTATTTCAGTTGCAGGTAATCATCGATCCCGTACTTGGAACCTTCGCGCCCCAGGCCGGATTGTTTGACCCCGCCAAACGGCGCCACTTCGTTGGAGATCAGCCCGGTGTTGATACCGACCATGCCGTATTCCAGTTGCTCGGCGATGTGCCACACGTGGCCGATGTCGCGGCTGTAGAAGTACGCCGCAAGGCCGTACAGCGTGTCGTTGGCCAGGGCCAGCACTTCGGCGTCGGAGTGAAAGCGCACCAGCGGCGCAACCGGGCCGAAGATTTCTTCGTCCAGCAGCAACATGCCTTGCTTGATGTCACCCAGCACGGTCGGTTCGAAGAACTGCTCACCCAGCGCATGCACCTGGCCGCCCAGCAGCAAGGTCGCGCCTTTGCTGACGGCGTCGTCGATCAGGGCGCGGACTTTGTCCACCGCTTTAACGGTGATCAGCGGGCCGATCTGGGTGTCTTCCGCGTTGCCATGGCCGACCTTCAGTTCGGCCACTTTGGCGGCGAACTTACTGGCGAACTGGTCATACACCGCGTCGTGCACGTAGAAGCGGTTTACGCAGACGCAGGTCTGGCCCGCGTTGCGGTATTTGGCCGCGATGGCGCCTTCGACGGCGGCATCAATGTCGGCGTCGGCAAACACAATAAACGGCGCGTTGCCGCCCAGTTCCAGCGAGACTTTTTTGATGGTTTCGGCGCACTGGCTCATCAGCAAACGGCCGATGGGGGTCGAGCCGGTGAAGCTGAATTTGCGCACCAGCGGGTGGCCGGTGAGTTGTGCACCAATGGCCGGGGCGTCGCCGGTGACGATGTTCAACACGCCCGCCGGGATGCCTGCACGCTGCGCCAGTTCCGCCAGGGCCAGCGCCGAAAACGGCGTTTCGTTGGCCGGCTTGACCACGATGGTGCACCCGGCCGCCAGCGCAGGCGCGACCTTGCGGGTGATCATTGCGGCGGGGAAGTTCCACGGCGTGATCGCGGCGCACACGCCGATGCCTTGCTTGACCACGATCAGGCGTTTGTCGCCGGACGGCGAAGGGATCACGTCGCCATAAACGCGTTTGCCTTCCTCGGCAAACCACTCGATAAACGAGGCCGCGTAACGGATTTCACCCACCGCTTCGTGCAGTGGTTTGCCCTGTTCCAGGGTCATGATCCGGGCCAGATCGTCTTCGTGTTGCAGGATCAGTTCAAACCAGCGACGCAGGATCTGCGCGCGGTCTTTGGCCGTGCGTTCACGCCAGGCTGGCAAGGCTGCGTCGGCGGCCTGGATGGCGCGGATCGCTTCGGCGCCGCCCATCAACGGCACATTGCCCAGCAGCTGGCCTTGAGCCGGGTTGGTCACGTCGACCGTCTGACGGCTGTCGGCATCTGCCCAGGCGCCATCAATAAACGCCTGTTGACGAAACAATTGGGGGTCTTTGAGCTGCACGCAGGACACTCCTCTAAATAGGGCCAGGGCGCCGCAGCGTGGCTGCGGCGCCCGGCAGATCAGTCGTCGAGGTGGGCCACGGCGATCAGGTTGTGGAAATGCGCGATGCCGTGTTCGCTCATGCCGCTGCGCTGACGGTCAGCCATGATCCGGCCTTGGCCGCGATAGCCGCGCGATTGCAGGCCGCGTTGCACGCTTTCGACCAGACGCAGGTCTTCTGGGCGGAACACATCGCGGTACCACTCGATCAGCGATTGCTGTTCAGGGGTGATCTCTTTGTTGAGGAAGTAGATGTCGTAGTGCTGCATGGTCACGCCCGCACTGACCGGGAACTCGTAGATCACGGTCATGAAGTTGCCACCGGGCGGCGCGTTGAACATGGTGCACGGCCAGGCCCAGAAGCCGCTGAAGGACGGGTCTTTGATCGACTCGTCGAACTTGAAGGACTTCTCTGACGACTTGGCGTGGCCAAACTGCAACGACCAGTTGCCGTGCAGGGTGTGCCAGTACTCGTCCACGCTCACCGAATCGGCGAAGCCCGGGTGAGCCGGGGCGCAGTGGTAGCACTCCAGGTAGTTGTCGACGATGGACTTCCAGTTGGCCGGGGTGTCACTGACAAAGCGCGCCGCCAGGTGCAGGTCATCGACCACCGGGCAGGCTTCGCGCAGGCGCGCTTGAAGGCCCGGCAGTAGTTCTTCAACGGTGCCCGCTTCGTTGTTCATGTTGATGTAGATGAAACCGGCGTATTCCTCGACGCGCAGCGACACCAGGCTGGAGTTTTCTTTGTCGAAGTTGACCACGTTGTCGCAGTTGCGCGCGTGTGCCAGTTCGCCGTCGAGCTTGAAGGTCCAGGCGTGGTACGGGCAGGTGATGACGTTTTTGGCCTTGCCGCTGCCGCTGAGCAATTGGTGACCACGGTGCGGGCACACGTTGTAGAACGCACGCAGCACGTTGTCACGACCACGCACGACGATGATGCTTTCGCCGATGACTTCACGGGTGATGTAGTCGTTGCTGTTGGCCACTTCACTGCGGTGACCGACACAGATCCAGGTGTTGGCGAAAATCTTCTCTTTTTCGACCTCGAACACGTCCTGGTTGGTGTAGTACGACGCCGGAATGGTGTGTGCTACGTCAGCATTGGTGCAGAAGTCAGCAGGCAATTTCACGATTGTGTTCATTCTTTTTCTCTCTCAAGCGCTTAAGAGGGTTGTGCTCGACACCCTGTTTCGGGTTGTTTTTGTGTAACTCATGAATAACAAGAAACCCATGGTTAACACGACACGCAAAAAAAATCGCTCAGGTCCCGGCACCGTGGTGCCGGAGCCTGCGCGTGGTTCAGTCAGCAATACTTAACTCAGGGCTGCGGGTACCGCCTTGGCTTTGGGAACAACACCCGGTGCTGGCGTCACCTGTTCAAACGGGGCGACGTAATCCAGGTTCTGCTCGCGCTCCACCGACTCTTCCTCGATCAAGTAAGCCGGCATCGCGCCGTAGTCCTTGAACATCCAGGTAAGGAAGCCGTAGATCTTGGTCATCAGGATCACCAGGAACGGGATCGCCGTCAGCACCACCGCGGTTTTCATGGTCGACAGCGACACCTTGGCAAACAACATCGCCAGCGGGATCAGGGTCAAGGCGATGCACCAGAACAGACGGTGCGTCGGCGATGGGTCCTGGCCTTCCTGCATGTTGCGGGTGCTGGTGGCCGCCACGGCGTAGGCCGCTGCGTCCATGTTCGAGGCACAGAACACCGCCATGATGAACAGGTAAACCCCGAGGAAGATCTGACCGAACGGCAAGGCGTTCAGCAACATCTCGACGGCGGTTTCACCGCCCTGCTCCGTGAGGATGCGCGGTACGTCGATAGCGCCGGTGATGAACTGATGCATGCTGTAGCTTTCGAGCGTGCCGAAGAAGAACCAGCAGCCAAAACTGCCACCCATCAACATCGCCGCGACCACTTCTTTCATCTTGCGGCCCTTGGACACACGGGTCACAAACATCGCGACACCCGGCGCGTAGGACACCCACCACAACCAGTAGAAAACCGTCCAGTTGCGGGTGAAGGCTCCGTCACCTTGCGGGTCGGTAAACAGGCTCATGTGCACGTAGTTCTGCATCATCAGGCCAATAGAGTTGGCCGTGTTGTTGATGATGAACTGCGTTGGGCCCACGACCAGTACCACGGCCGCAAACACCAGCGCACCAATGCACACCATCTTCGACAGACGCTGCATGCCACTGGCAATACCGATGTAGGAGCTGAGCGAGAACACCACCGCCACCACACCAATGACTGACAACTGCGTGACGAAGGTGTCCGGCATGCCGGTGAGTGCCGACAGGCCACGGGTCAAGGTGGACGCGGTGAGCACCAGCGATACGGTCAAGGCGCCGAACATGGTCAGCAGGAACACCAGGTCGACGAGCCGGCCCACTGGGCCGTGCGCTTTGAAGCCGGTCACTGCCTCGACGATCGAAGACAGGCTCAGGCCGCTCTTCTTACGCACGTGGAAGTGATAAGCCATCGCCAACGACGACAAGGCATACAGCGACCAGGCACTGATACCCCAATGGAAGAACGAGTAGCTGACGCTGTAATCCAGCGCTTCACGCGAGCCTGCGGCAATGTTCAGACCAGGCGTCTGGTAGTAATACGCCCACTCCATCACTCCCCAGTAAAGCGTCGACGAGCCCATACCGGCGCAGATGAACATGAACACCCACGTCACGGTCGGGTATTCGGCTTTACCGTTGCCCAGGCGAATGTTGCCGTACTTGCTGAACGCGATGTACAGCACCACCAGGGCGCAGCAGAACACAAACACTTGCACCGAAGTGCCAAACGTCCGAGACGACAGCTCAAACAGCATATTGGCGGTGACTTCGGCTTGTTGCGGATAAACGGCAAGACCTACAACGGTAATCAGTACAGCAATCAGGCTAGTTGATATCAAAAAGACATCTTTTTTATTGTTATTGGACATTTAAGTCTCCAGATAGAGAGTTTTTCTCTTACTGCGTGGCTCTAGATCAGCGTTTACAGCTGTTAGGGACTCCTTCCATATCGTTGAACCCTGAGCGTCAACCATTGGTTAACGCATACCTTTCGGTTAACAATATGCCCCGAGATTTAAGCTTTTGCAACTGGAATTGTTGAAATTTCACACGTCTAAAACGGCTGTTTCAACACGCCAAAGAGCCCGCGAAAGCCCCCGTATTCCGGGGGTTTCGCAGGCTTGTGAAGCGTCTATTTCGCGGCGCTGATCAGGGCCGTTTAGTCAACTCACGCCAGGGCGGCGGCGATGGCTGCACCGACTTCTTGAGTCGAGGCCTTGCCACCCAGATCCGGGGTTTTCGGACCACTGGCAATCACGTCCTCGATGGCGCGCAAAATGCCATCGTGTGCCGCCTGATAACGCTCATCGCCTTTGCCCAAAAATTCCAGCATCAGCGCGCCCGACCAGATCATCGCAATCGGGTTGGAAATGTTTTGCCCGTAGATATCCGGCGCCGAGCCGTGAACGGGTTCGAACAGCGACGGGAAATTACGCTCGGGGTTGAGGTTGGCCGACGGCGCGATGCCGATGGTGCCGGCGCACGCAGGGCCGAGGTCGGACAGAATGTCGCCAAACAGGTTGGACGCCACCACCACGTCAAAACGGTTGGGTTGCAGCACGAAGCGTGCACACAGAATGTCGATGTGCTGCTTGTCCCACGTCACCTGCGGGTAGTTGGCCGCCATGGCTTCGGTGCGTTCGTCCCAGTACGGCATGCTGATGGAGATGCCGTTGGACTTGGTCCCCGAGGTCACGTGCTTGCGCGGACGCTCTTTGGCCACGTCGAATGCGTATTTCAGAATGCGGTCCACACCGCGTCGGGTGAATACCGACTCTTGCAGGACAAATTCGTTTTCGGTGCCTTCAAACATGCGCCCGCCCACCGAGGAGTATTCGCCTTCGGTGTTTTCGCGGATCACCACAAAGTCGATATCGCCCGGCTCACGGCCTGCCAACGGGCACGGCACACCCGGGAACAGACGCACAGGGCGGATGTTCACGTACTGGTCAAAATCGCGGCGGAACTTGAGCAGCGACCCCCACAGCGAGATGTGATCCGGCACCTTGTCCGGCCAGCCCACAGCGCCGAAGTAGATCGCGTCAAAGCCTTTGAGCGTTTCAAACCAGTCGTCCGGCATCATCTGCCCGTGGCGCTCGTAATAGTCGCAACTGGCCCACTCGATGATCTCGATCGACAGATCAAGGTTCCACTTTTTAGCCGCCGCCTCCACAACGCGCAGGCCTTCTGGCAGTACTTCGTTACCAATACCGTCACCGGCGATGGCGGCAATTTTGAATGTCTTGCTCATGGGGGGGCACTCTTGAAAATGGACAGTGGGCCCATGGTATAAAGCGCCAAAAGAAAGATAATCAGGCGAAGTGAAGATGGATAAGACACGGTTCGTGAATAATCTGCCCAATCTCGAAGACCTGCGCGTGTTCGTGATCGTGGCCCGCCGCTCCAGCTTTGCCGCCGCCGCCAGCGAACTGGGCGTGTCACCGGCGTATGTCAGCAAGCGCATCCAGTTGCTGGAGCACAACATCGGCGTGCGCCTGCTGCACCGCACCACCCGGCGCGTAGCCGTGACCGATGACGGCGAGCGCGTCTACCGCTGGGCGCTGCATATATTTGATGCCGTCGAACAGATGAGCGACGAAGTCTCGGCTCTGCACCAAGAACCGCGCGGCCAGTTGCAAATCATCAGCAGCTTCGGCCTGGGCCGCCGCCACGTCGGCCCCGCGCTCTCCGAACTGTCCCAGCGCTATCCGGCCCTGGACATTCGCTTTGACATGTTCGACCGCCTGGTGGACCTGATCGAAGAAGGCTTCGACCTCGACATCCGCATTGGCGACAACATCGCCCCCAACCTCATCGCCAAACTGCTGGCCAACAACGCCCGCGTTTTATGCGCCAGCCCCGAGTACCTGCAACGCCACGGCGAACCGCGCACCCTGGCCGAACTGGCGGGCCACGAATGCTTGGTGATCAAAGAGCGCGACCACCCGTTCGGCCTGTGGCGCCTGCAAGGCCCGGAAGGCGAAGAAAGCGTCAAAGTCACCGGCGCCCTGTCCGCCAACCACGGCGAAGTCGTCCACCAATGGGCGATAGATGGACGAGGCATCCTGCTGCGCTCCCACTGGGACGTGCGCGAGAGCCTCGAAAGCGGCAAATTGGTGCACATCCTCCAGGACTACCGACAACAAGCCAACATCTGGGCCGTCTACACCGCCCCCCTCGCCAACTCCGCCAAAATCCGCGTCACCGTAGAGTTTCTGCGCCAGTACTTCAGCGAACGCCACCCCGCCACACCCCAGCGGCAAAAAGAATCATGAAAATAGTCTGTAATCAGGGGTTTACAAGCCACGCCATCCGCGTATACTCCTCGCCCATAACGCCGGTATAGCTCAGTTGGTAGAGCAACTGACTTGTAATCAGTAGGTCCCGAGTTCGACTCTTGGTGCCGGCACCATACGCAATACCGAAAAAGGCTCACCGCAAGGTGGGCCTTTTTTATTTCTGGGGTTTAAGTCTTGGTTGGCGGCGGTTATGTTGTCGGTACGGCCTGTATCTAAGCAACATCACGATGTAGCGCGGGTTTTTATCTCGGGGAAATTATGCTGAAGCAGCTAGACATCAAAGAATTCACGGTATTTGAAGAAGCGAACCTACGCTTCGGCAAACAACTCAACGTGATTGTTGGTGAAAACGGTGCAGGCAAAACGCATCTGCTGAAGCTGGCCTACTCGGGCCTCGCGACATGCTGGGAAGAAGGTAACAAACCGCACCTAACATCTTCAGCCCCCACCAAAACCATCTTGCAAAAAAGCCTTGCTGACAAATTAATCGGTGTCTTTCGCCCTGAGACCTTAGGTCGGTTGGTTCGGCGCAAGCCCGGGCGTGGGCGCTGCGATATAAAGCTCAGCTTCACTGACTCTGCTTATGACTTGGCATTTGGCTTTGCAACCAACAGCAAAACCGAAGTTGGCATTGAGTTGCTGCCCGAGCAATGGCTGAAAACAGCCCCCGCCTATTTGCCTACCCGCGAACTACTTACCATCTACCCAAACTTCCTGGCCGTGTATGAAAACCACTACCTGGAATTTGAAGAGACATGGCGCGATACCTGCCGCCTGCTCGGCGGGCTGATGCGCAAAGGGCCAAAATTACAGCGTATTCGTGAGCTACTGGCTCCACTCGAAGACGCCATGCAAGGCAGCATCGAACTCGATAAAAGCGGGCGCTTTTACCTGCGCAACGCCAACGGCTTGATGGAAATGCCATTGGTTGCTGAAGGCTTACGCAAACTGGGCATGCTCGCACGCCTGATCAGCACCGGCGCTTTGTTGGATCAAGGCTACTTATTCTGGGATGAGCCCGAGGCTAACCTTAATCCTCACCTGATCAAACAAGTGGCCAAGACCATCGTTGAACTGAGCAACAGCGGCATCCAGGTATTCATCGCCACTCACAGCCTGTTCCTGCTGCGCGAACTGGAAATCTTGCTGGCACAGAAAAAACTCGACACCGCCTTCTTTGGTCTTCAAGCCACCGACAACGGCATCACCGTTCAACAAGGCCCCAGCCTGTACGACATTGGTGATATCACCGCTCTTGAGGAAAGTCTTCAGCAGTCAGATCGTTATTTAGCGCTGGAGGATTGAGCATGGCGGCGCTCGATGTCGATGGCCTGATCTTCACCTTCCCAGACACGTGGCAAGCCAGCAAATTTGATGAGTGGTCCTTTTACAGGCGTCACTTCATGACATTGCGCAACAACCTGCAAGCAGTCGACATTCTGGTGTTGTCACCTGAAAAAGTAGCCTTCTTGGTTGAAGTCAAAGACTACCGACACCCGGATGCAGGCAAACCCTCTGAGCTGGCAGAGACCATCGTAAACAAAGTCCTCAGCACTTTGGCTGCGTTACTGCCAGCCCGTCTTCATGCCAGCACTCCGCTTGACGAGAAAACCCTCAGCAAAGCGGTACTCGGTTGCGAAAGGCTTCAAGTCATCGTGCATATTGAACAACCCGCCGCCCACCAGCCCCGCGTCGATTTGGCAGACCTGAAACAAAAACTCAAATCTAAGCTGCGGGCGATTGATGCACATCCGAAAATTGTCAGCATGTCCAAGCCGTTGGGGATGGGGTGGGTAGTTAGCAACCCGTGAAGTGGGCAAGTTCATGCACCAAAAAATGTAGTTGCAGACTGATTTGAAGGTCGCGTTCTGAAACTAACATATGCAGTAGCGAAACCAAAGTTAGGTTTCGTTAGCTTTAATGGATTTTTTAAAATATCTTTTTTAAAAAATAATTATCTAAAGCCCCACCTGATAATCAATTAGAAATTTGACTACCAGGGCGACGTAAACCACCTCGAACAGCTTCGAAAAAACATGAAACTTTCCAACCGCGTATATATATCAATATTTACGCGAGAAATTTGACTTAACCACACGCGAGATATAACTATCTAATCCGCGCCCTGCTGCCGCAAGCTTTTGCATCTCCGCAACCATGACTGGGCCGGGACGATTAGCATCATATACATAGTTCCTATGGGTTCCCGAAGCGAACTGTACGGTAATCGACCCGGGGCCTGACTCAAACCCCACTACGTTTGACTGACCACTAAGATTTTTATAACGTTCCATGTTAAATACCTAATAATACTGGCAAGTCGCCAGCACCAATACTCTAGACTCGAAAATGATTTCTTGCAAAGACGATTTCGTTAAGAAAATAAGAATCAGTTCATTCATGACTTCTGATCCTACCGAGAAGATCTAGCGTGCTGCGAAAAGAAGTGGGCTCAGGCTACAACGTGACAGTACCTGCCATGCCGGGTTGCTTTAGTGACGGTGCATCCATCGATGCTAGCGCTCGAAAATGTGTACGAGGCACTTGCACTCCACATGCAAGGGATTATCACTGCTGGAGGAGCTCCCTCAGGCGAAAGACATTGATGCGTATATCACCAACCCTAAATGTGCGGGCGGTTTTTGGGCCATGGGTGATTTCGATATCCTTTCAAGCCTCAGGGCATCAATACAGGTCAGCGTCTCTTTGCATGAGCACGTGGTGCAAAAAATTGATAAGCAAGTGGGAAAAGATTGCCACTATCAATCGCGCTCTGACTTTTTTTGTCGCAGCGACTTTGCGGGTGTTGGGAGTCCAGAGGTGTTGGGGGAGATACAGGTCAGTTTTGGAACTGACTTCTAAAGCCCCACAAAAAAACCCGCCTTCAGCGCAATGCTGTTCACATAAGCGAAAGCGAACCCTGTAGGAGCCAACTGTCTCGCGATCTTTTGATCTTTTAAAAGCTCGCGAGACAAGCTCGCTCCTACAGTTACTCGTACGCATCTCATAAGTGAACAGCATTACGTCTGTATGGCGGATTTTCTCGTCTTAACCTCCCTCCCCAACACACTGCCCTCTCCCCCTCTAAAAGTTGTAACTAACCTCCAACCGGTTCTGGAAGAAGCGGGTGTCTCGTGCCGGGGAGGTTTGCACGCCTACCCATTCGGCCACGCTCAGGCCTTTGAGGGCGCCTGCGAAGTTGTAGATTCCGTAGAGCAGGTATTCCGACTGGTTGAGGCTGGCGGTGCCGGCGACGGCGGTCAGGTCCATGAATGAATAGCGGGCGCCCAGAAACAGGTTTTGAACGGCGCCTGTGCTGACGTCCAGCGAGTAGGCATTACCAGCTCCCAGGTCTTGGGTGCTGGTGAAGTAGGGCTGGGCAAAGTAAGGGCCGGATGACATGTTGTGGGCATAGGGCGTTACCAGGCTTCCGTTGTTGTACGCACCCGGGGCCGCTTTGATGTGGTCGTAGCCCAGGGCTACTTTGTAGGCTTTGTAATCGAACCCCGCCTGGAACCCCAGGGTGGTGTTGTCGACCGTGCCTGCCAGTTCACGTCCGTCGCCCGTGCCGCGTATGTATTGAAGACCGGCATTGGGTCGAAAATCGCCTGACACCGCTGAGACGTGGCCTTCGCCGTAGCTCACGTTGGTGTAGTCGTAATAATGCTGGCGCCATAATTGGCCGGAGTATTTAAGGCCGTTGACTGTCACTGAGCGGCCACCGCCCAAGCTCCACATTCCGGCTGTTTTTTCATCTGTTGAGTACATGCTGTTTCGGGAAAAGCCGTCATCGGCCCAGCCTTTCCAGCGGTACAAGCGCGCCAGTGAGAGGAAGTCGTCGTCATTGCCATAGTGCACATTAATGCCCTGGAACAGGACGGGCACTACGCGCCAGTCGTAGTCACTGGTCCACGGCAATTGAACGCGCTGATTACCGGCCGTTATCTTGAACGCGTCATGCTCCCAACTGACGTAAGCCTCGCCGATGTTGGTGACGTTGGTGCCGATATCGGGAATTACGCTGCCCTTGTCGTCAGGCCGGTTGAAGGTTCTTTGGTAGATCAGGCTGCCGCCCAATTTAAAGCCATTCAGCGCGGCGGTTTCATATTTGACGAAGCCGCCATAGCCAGCTGTGTCTTGATTCAGGTCTTTGACGAAGTAAGCGTTCTTGTCGGTGTAGTAACGCATTCTCAGCGATCCGGACACTGTGCCCTCAGACAGCATGTCCACCACACTTTCAGCTTCAGGGGCGGTGCCAGCCACGTCGGCCATTGCGGTGTTACCCATGACACTGAGCAGCACCAGGCCACTCATACCCAACACTTTATTTACAGCCGAAAAACTGCGAGGCGCCATTATCGTGCTCCTGACTATTAAAATTTTTTAAAGCGCCTGCTCAAGCAAGCATTTGAATCGGCAGTTTTGCGGTGCTTATTAAAAAGATTTACGCGCTACGCTCTTCAGTTGTTTCCAGATGACAGCCACCTGCGCACGCCCACTTTCCAATCGTTGAAAAGTGGCCTGTCAAAGTGCAATTAATCCAGAAGTTACCTTGGCTTTATTATTTAACCGCTGCGACGCTTTCAGCGGGTTTCTGAATTACTGAGGACGCGTGGGCGTCGTCACATCAGCTTTTTTCTTGTAGTTCAAAATAATATTCAGCAATAAGGCGGCAAAGGCTGCGCTGCCCAGGCCATCCAGTTCAAAGCCGCCAAAGTGCAGCGTGAACTGCCCGGTCCCCAAAATGAGCGGGATGGAAGCAATCATCAGGTTGCGGTTGTCACTAAAGTCGACGTTGTTTTCAACCCAGATCTTCGCCCCTGAGACGGCGATGAGGCCGAACACGACAATGGTCATCCCGCCCATCACCGAGGTGGGAATAGTCTGCACGAGCGCACCAAATTTAGGGGACAAGCCCAGCAGTATGGCCATCAGCCCGGCCACGACGAACAAGGCCGTGGAATACACTTTGGTGGCGGCCATCACGCCGATGTTCTGTGCATAGGTGGTGACACCTGTGCCGCCCACACCGGCGCTTATGACGGTGGCGATCCCGTCACCAATAAACGCTCGGCCAAAATGCTTCTCCATCGGGCTGTTGCTGATGGAGCCGATGGCTTTTAAATGGCCAACGTTTTCAGCAATCAGAATGATGACGACCGGCGCGATCAGCAGGCAGGCGTTTGACGAAAACGCGGGTGCCGTGAAGGTGGGCAAGCCAAACCAGGCCGCCTGTTGAATAAGGCTGAAGTCGATCGGCGTGCTTAGCCCAAAGAGGTTGGTCAGCACGTAGTAAATGGCTGTGGACGCAATCAAGCTGGTCAACAGCAGCATCCTTTTGATCATGCCTTTGGTGAAGACCGCAATGAGCGCGACACAGGTGAACGTGATCACTTGCATCCAAATATCAAAATGATTGGCCGCCATGGTTTTGATGGGGATCGCTGCCAGGTTCAAGCCAATAACCGCGACGACGGTTCCGGTGACGATGGGAGGCGTCAGTTTTTCGATCCATTGATACCCGATCGCCTGTACCGCGAGCCCGGCCAATATGTACAGGATGCCGCAGACAATAATGCCGCCAAGCGCCAGGTCGATATGGGTATTGGGCCCTGAGCCGGTATAGCCGGTGACGGCTGCCGTCACACCGATAAAGGCGAAGCTTGATCCCAGGTAGCTGGGAACCTTGCCTTTGGTAATGACAAAAAACACTAACGTCCCGAACCCGCTCATGAGCACGGTCACGTTCGGATCAAAGCCCATGAGCAACGGCGCCAGCACTGTCGCGCCAAACATGGCGAAGACATGCTGCAGCCCCATCAATAACGTTTGAGACCAGGGGAGCCGCTCATTCGGAGCGACCACTTCACCGCCATCCAGCTTTACCGTCCACTTGAAGAGGTTTCTCATTGCATTGCATCTCATATCGGGTGGGAGCAGGTGTGCAAAAGTTATAGACGGGCCGCTGTAGCCGCAGGCCTCGTGATAGAGGGCGCATGCAGGTGGCATGCGCATGGGGGCGTCTTTAGCCCATCACACTCACATGGGCCGATACCACCCGCCAGCCTTGGTCTGTGCGTAACCACGTCTGGCTCTGACGGCCTATGGACGTAGACCCGGTGCGTTGAAACTCGATGTTGGTGGTCGCCATGTCATGGCCGTAAGTCGTGACTTCTGTTCTAAGCACTTTACGGGCCAGACCTGTAGACGGCCGGTTCGCCCGGAATGCCTTGATCGCCTCGTAGCCATAGAGGTTTTCAGTGGCGCCATACCTCAATGTGAAGGGCGAATTAAAAAACAGTTCGTCGAGCACACTGACGTCATTACTGACGAGGGCGGCTTCATAGGCTTCAAACGCAATCATGACGTCTGCATGGACGTGCGGAAGGTTGATGTCCAGACCTGAAATATTCATTTCACAGTTGTCCTGCGTAATGGGCTTTAACGGTGGCATACCCGCTGTCTTCAAGGACGGCGGCGGCCCTGAGTGCAAGATCCTCACGCCAGGGTGCGGCGATAATCTGTACGCCCAGAGGCAGCCCCCCGGTGTTGTCGGGCCACATAGGCGCCGCGACCACCGGGCAGCCCGCGAAAGAAATCGGCTGGGTCAACAAGCCCAATGCAGGCCGACACGGATGGCGCAGACCATTGATATCAATCCACTCGGCGCCGATCTGGGGCGCGGGCACGGGGGTCGCGGGGGCGATCAATACATCCCAATTGGCAAACAGTTCATTGACCTGGTCGCGGTACATTCTTCTGAAACGCTGGGCCTGGACGTACCACGTAGCCGGTTGCATAAGACCGGACAAAAAGCGATCGACCGAGACGGGCTCGAAGTCCTGAGGGCGAGTCTTCAAGTTGTGCGCATGCAGGTTACTGCCCTCGCTGGCCGTGATGATGAAAGCAGCGGCTCGCGCTTGGGCAGGGCTCGGCCAGTGGACTTCATCCGTCGCCCCCAGCAGTTTGGCAGCCAACTGGGCCGCCGCACGCGCAGGCGGGCTGGCATAGGTGTCAAAGTAATCGGTGAGAATACCGACCCGTAACCCGGCGACGCCTTGCTGCAGGCTTGGCAGGCAGGGCTGGACGCGTAATGCGTGGCAGGCCGGATCGTGTGGGTCCGGGCTTTGCAAAGCGTCATACGTGTACGCGAGGGATAACAAGTCACTCGCAAACGGCCCAAGGTGGTCAATGCTGTGGACAAAGGGGTAGGAGCCTCTGCGAGAGAGCCGTCCAAAGGTTGGCTTGAGTCCCCACACCCCGCACAGGGATGACGGCACCCGAATCGACCCGTTGGTATCTGAGCCCAATGCAACCGGTACCTGGTCCGCAGCCACAGCGGCGCCGCTCCCCCCTGATGAGCCGCCCGCCGAGCGCGCGGTGTCGTGGGGGTTGCGTGCAGGCCCGTAGTGCGAGTTTTCAGTGGTAAACCCGTAGGCGTACTCGTCCATGTTGAGGGCCCCCAACAGGACGCCGCCAGCAGCTTTCATGCGCTCTACAAGAAACGCATCAGCGGCTGCCGGGGCATTGTCACGATTGATTTTGGAGCCTGCGAGCGTGACCACGCCTTCTATATCGAACAGATTTTTTACCGCATAAGGCACGCCAGCCAGGGGCGGCAATGGCTCCCCGGCTTTACGCAGCGCGTCAATGCTCTTGGCCTCAGCCAAAGCCCGGTCTCGCGTGACCTCAGTGAACGCATTGAACGACGCGTTTGTGCTCTGGATATGATCCAGTTTGTCTTGCACCACTTCCAAGGCACTCAACTCGCCTTTTACGATGGCGTCACGGATGTTCATGGCGGTGACAGTCATGACGGATTGGCCTCAGATGGAAAGGGGCAAGGCTGGTAGAGTTCGGCAGGTTCATCCCATGGGGTCATGGGCACAGCGCCCAACAACCCGGCCAACTGCTTCGTCCTGGCAAAGTGCTCGGCCACGCGCTCAAGCTGCTCCTCGCTGAGGTTGAGGTCCAACAGGACGGACATGGCCGTGACGTAGTTTTTTTCAGGGCTCATTCGCCACCTCCCGCACCCGACGACACATAAGGGCGCCAGCCGCCGTATGAGCTGATGTCCAGCGCCCCCTCCAGCGCGAATGGCTCACACACAAACCCCTGCACCGACCTGCCATCCTCGAGCGTGATCGTCCCTATCCCTAAGGGGCCAGGAATCATCGCAACAAACGATCCATAGTCCGAAATGGGCATCTGCCACACTTCTACTTCGATAGAGCTGCCCTTCCCGGGGGCCACCCGGATCATTCCAGGCTTGCGAGGCGAGGTATTGGCAAGCGCGTAGAGCTGGTAATCGGCGGCTGTGCGGGTGGTGGACACGAGCGTCGCATTGCGTTCTGTAAGCTGGTAATTGAGCGGCATACCACTGAGGTGCGCGCCCACCACCGCGACCAGCACCGACGACTGGGCTGACGATTTCAGAATGCGATCCAGCGCAGGAAGAGGCTGCCTGGTGGCACCTTGAGTCAAGCCGGTCGCATGGTGAAAACACTGCGCCAGTTCAGCCAATTGCAGGTCGCTACCGCTTGGCGCGATGAACGTGACACCAAAAGGCTGACCATCAGAACGAAAACTACTGGGCACTGAGATGGCCGCGTAGTCCAGCAAATTCACGAAGTTGGTGTAGGTGCCCAGGTTTCGATTGAGGACTACCGGATTGTCTTGCATCTCGCGCAGGGTGTAGCTCGTGGGAGCCGTAGGCACCAGCAATACATCGATGTCACGCCACATCACGGCCGCTATCTGGCCCAGGCGTCGCAGCTCGGTTTGTGCTTCGAGCAAATCCGCGGCGCTGTATTGCTTGCCTTGAGCAATGATGCTTCGAACGGGTTCGATCACCGCGTGCGATGTGGTGTCGAAAAAGTCTCGAATGGCCTCATATCGCTCAGCCACAAGTGCACTTTCGTAAAGCAAAGCGGCAGCTTGTTTAAGCGGTGCATAACTGATGATCCGTTTTTTACCGCCCAACGCTTCAAGCTGATCAATACTTTGCTTGAAAGCCTCCTCGCTAAGGGTGTCACCAAAGAATTCAAGCTCATCAGGCACGCCAAAGACAAAGCGGTTGCCAAAGGGTTCGGTGTTCAAGTGAAGGTCTTTTGAATAGGGGTCGAGCGGATCATGACCCGCGGCCACTAACAGGACCTGAACAGCCGTCGATACCGTACGGGCGAAGATCGAAACGCAATCCGCGCTGCGGGCAGCAGGTACCACCCCCCGATTGCTGAGAAGCCCCTTTGAAGGCTTCAACCCCACGATGTTGTTCAACCCTGCGGGCACTCGGCCAGACCCGGCGGTGTCTGTGCCCAGAGCAAAATCGACCTGCCCGGTTGCCACCACATACGCCGACCCTGCACTCGATCCCCCACAAATCATGTCTGGGTTGATGGCATTTGGAACAGCGCCGTATGGGGATCGGGTGCCATTGAGGCCGCACGCGAACTGATCCAGATTGGTTTTGCCTTCCAGTGATGCACCGGCGCCGAGAATTCGCTCGACCACACCGGCATGGGTATCGGCCATATAAGCAAACGCCGGGCACCCTGCGGTGGTGGGTACGCCTGCAACATCAATGTTGTCTTTAACCGCAAAGGTAAGGCCGCTCAGGGGGCCGATGATTTTGTCGTGTGGCTGCTGGCTCAGGCGATACAGCCACTCAACGGCGGCGCCGGTTGAATCAGGGTTCGAACGGTTCAGAGTCATGATGGTGTCCGGCTTGTTTTCTGGAGTGCCCTCAGCACATTCTCTGGCTCAGGGCAGGTGCAAGAGCCCGCAGTAAGCGTTTTAGCTGACCGTCATGGGCGTTTGAGGCGCGCGATCGCCGCCACCGGGCCACCGCCATCCGGCCCCTGATGCTCGGCGCCACCCGAAACGAAGAGCCGAGTGTCACCCACCATGGCAGCCAGAACGCCACCCACCAGCGCTCTGGCATGGCGGGTCGCCGGGATATCACTGTCGTCCAGCATGGTGTGTCGAGCCCCTCTGATGGTGCCGGTCTGAGACGGCTCGGCCTTGGCCAGCACCGCAATCAAGCGGTCACGGTCATCCGCTGAGAGTTGCTTGCTTGACTCGAAGCCAAGGTCGCCAAGGACCCCTTGCACCGCATCCAGATCAATCGCGTCCTTCATGACGCGGTGTCCGATGACCAGATCACCGCCCCACGCCCTGGAGTTACCTAACACCAGAATTTCATGGTGCATGAGCTCCACCCCGGCCGAAGTGCTGGCGCGGCTGGAATACAGGTCGAAGTCCTGGCAGATGCCCGGGCCAAGCTCGCCCGGTGTTTTGCCGTCCAGTTCATCAAGGGCGACACCAACCCCCAGCGCTGAAGCGGCGCGAGAATAGGACATCGACTTGTAGGTATCGGTGGTCGAGGTGCTGGCGCCTCTGGCGTTTGCTTCGGCGATGCGCTGGCGGGTCAGCAGCGGGCATTTGACCTGCACGTAATGCACGTCATCGGCACTGTCGATGCTCGCCATTTCCATGGCGGCCCTGACGGCATCCGCCACCAGTTGAATTTGCACTGAAGTACCGATTTCTTCTGGCATCAGAGCCCGGGTGACGGCTTGGGCCATGGCCAACCGAGGTTCTGTCTGCTCAGGCGCGTCATCCGGCAGTTTTTCAAAGACGATCCAATGGGGAGAAAGGCAACCCTCGGTGCCACCCGACATGACCACCACCGCCCGCTCCTCAGCCGGGGCATCGTGCGCAGCCCCATGACGCTCAAGGCACTGGATAACCGACTCGGTCGCGTAGCCACGCGTGAAGTCATTGACGCAGCCATTCCCTTCGGTTTTACCCAACACCCCAATGACCCGCTTGGCATCCAGCAGGCCCATGGCTGCGGCCTGGTCGACAGCGGACAAATCGCTCGGCGACTGGGCTTCAAATCTTTGAACTCTGGCTTTCCAACGCATTTGATCGCACCCCAAACAGATAGTGATCAAAGTGTAGGAATCGATGGAGTGAGCCGGGAAGCGGTGTTTTTTTCTCGCTGTGAGCTAAAAAAAGCAGCACTCGATTTGCCGGTCAAAGGCAGCGAACGCCAGAAGCCCTGTGCGATGCGAGTACGCTCGCCGCGTCTGTGGCTTACTGCTACCATCGCAGAGCTCGCAGCCGTATCCCAAGCGGCGAGTCTTTACCTGTATCCAGCAGGACTCAGCCATGCGTTTCAGGCATTCAGGTGGTCCCACGTCATGAAGCACGTAAAGCTCCTGAGCTACTTTGTCGCTGTCGCTCACCATCGTTCCATCAGAGAAGCTGCCAACTTTCTTCACCTGACTTCGTCGGCATTAAACCGGCACATTCTCGATCTTGAAGAAGAGTTGAGCGCCCCGCTGTTCGAGCGCCACGCACGGGGTGTGCGTTTAAGCGCTGCGGGTGAGACCTACCTTGCCTACGCCAAAAAAGCCTTGTGCGACGCAGAGGATGCTCATTCAAGCATTAGAGAGCTTGAAGGGCTCAAGCGCGGTCACATCAAAATCGCTGCAGTGGCGGCGATTGCAGATGTTCATTTGATTGACCTGATTGCAACGTTCCAGACCCAGTATCCGAAGGTCAGCTTTGCTGTGAAGGTCGCCGGCGCAGATAAAGTGGTCGATGCCGTCGTAGAGAATGACTGCGACCTGGGATTGGCTTTCAACCCCTCGCAGAATGCTGATTTTCATGAACTTGCCCAGGCCCCCTACTCCATCCACGCGCTGGTGAAACGCGATCACGTCCTGGCGAGCGCTGAGTCCATTTCGATTTCATCAACAGCAGACTATCCATTGGCACTGGCCGACACTTCCTGGGGTGGCAGACGTCTGTTGGATGAATACCTGAAACGCAATGGCACCCGCATTTACCCACAAATGGAGTCGAACTCTTTTCAGGTTCTAACGGACTTTGTCAGGCGTACCGGGGGGATTTGTTTCCAGGTCAGGAAAGAGGGAGGTGAACGCCTTGTAGACGACGACCTTGTCGCCCTCCCTGTATCAGAACTGAGAAGGTACCAGCGCAGGATGATACTGGGCGTGCTTCGAGGCCGCGTGCTGCCCGTTGCGGCTGCGCGATTTAGCGAATTGCTCAAAAAGTCGCTATTCAGTGAACTGAACGACAACTCACCAGGGGTATAAAGTCAGGCCCCGTGGGCAACTCCTGCCTCGGGAACGTGACGCGAAACAATCCTCGGGGTATGTGTGTGCATTCTTTAGGCTGGGTATGTAGTGATTTGTGAGCAACCCGAAGCGAGACCATTGCAGCCGATTCCGCTGGCTACGTCGCATGAATGGGCATGATCCGCATGCTTATCTCAAAGATGTGCTGACGCGACTGCCGACGCAGCGGGCGAGCGAGATTGACCAACTGCTGCCGCATCAGTGGGTATCTGCCGGGGTCATGCAAGGTGACTTTGGCAGACGCTTACGATGCGGATCCCCAGCGCCACCTCAAAGCGACTAACGTTTCATGCTGCGCTCGTAAGCGGCCAGGACAGTTCGCTCGGATTGCACCAGGTAGGCATCCAGCATGGTCGTAGCGTCGCCTGCTCGGCCCTCTTCAACGCAGGTCAGTATCGATGCGTTCATATCGAGGAACGGCAAGTGCAGAAATTGGGGGTCGTTGAGTACCCCGAAGGCGAGCCGCAACTCAGCCGAGATCTGCCCATAAAACACCTGCAGGCGCGGGCTATCCGCCAGTTCGACAATTGATTTGTGAAACATCATGTTGGCAGTGCCGACCGCTACCCAGTCTTTCGATTCCCGCGCTCGCTCGCCTAATTCAACCGCCTCACGCATGTGCAGGGTGCCTGGGTGCTGGGGGTAGGCCTGGGCGATTGCCTTGCACTCGATGAAGCGGCGCACTCGGTAGATGTCGATGATCGAGGCCATGTCAGGTTCTGCAACCGTAACGCCGCGGTTGGGTTCGTGTTTGAGCAGGCCCTCGCGCGTCAGAACCCGGAATGCCTCTCTCAATGTATTGCGCGAAATGTCGAGGCTTTCTGCCAGTGCGGCTTCTGAAAGACGTTGGCCGGGCACGAGCTCACCCTCGACCAGCATTCTGCGTATTTCTTGAGTGATGGTTTCTCCCAGGGTTCGGGGAAGGGTGGGAGAGGCGTCGTTCATAAGAGGTCCAGGATGAGGAAAACCGCAGGGTTATTCCATCAGAGCTTAATGCACGGCACAAGGATGAAGCGTGCACCGTGCTTCATTAAGTAGCACTGCAAGCGTTTAAGGTAACAATTTTGTGCTTTTGCATCAGCCATCCATTGTGGATTGTTCAACAAGAAACCCTTTATCAACCTACATAACAGGGACGATCTTTGAGTCTTGGCACGCACATTGCTCAGTAGAGATATCTCTCACCGTAGGAATCATGCAGTGACAACGACCACTCTAGAGTTCACAAAGACGCGGCGGGCATCTTTAGTCGCCGCCATCTTCATGATGGCAACCTCCGCTATCGGGCCGGGGTTCATCACTCAGACCGCTACGTTTACGGCGAAGATGGGTTCGGCATTCGCGTTCGGCATCCTCGCGTCGATCCTGATCGACTTCGTGGTGCAGATGAATATCTGGCGAATCGTCACCCTGACCCGCATGCGCGCTGCCGAGCTGGCCAACAAAGCGATCCCTGGTAGTGGTTACCTGCTGGCGGTGCTGGTGATTTTCGGAGGCTTGGTGTTCAACGTTGGCAACATCGCCGGTGCCGGGCTTGGTCTGAACGCATTGCTCGGCCTTGACCCCAAGTGGGGCGGCGGTTTGAGCGCACTGCTAGCCATCGGAATATTTTCCTCCCACCGCGCCGGTCTTGCCGTTGACCGCATGGTGATTTGGCTAGGCGTGATGATGATTGGCCTGACGGTTTTCGTTGCCTTCGCCTCTAACCCGCCGTTGGGTGAAGCGCTCTACCAGACCGTACTCCCTGACCAGATCAGTTTCGCCACTATCACAACTATTGTCGGCGGCACTGTCGGTGGCTACATCACCTACGCTGGGGCACACCGCCTGCTGGACCGAGGCACCACCGGCGAAGAAAACCTTGCGGTAGTCACCAAAGCAGCTTTGAGTGGCATCTTCGTCACCGGCATCATGCGTTATGTGCTGTTTCTGGCAGTCCTCGGTGTGGTTGCAAGTGGTGTGATCATCGACACTTCGGGTCAAGGTGCCAACCCAGCAGCCCAAGCCTTCCAGGCGGCGGCTGGCCAGTTCGGCCTGCGAGCCTTTGGACTCATACTCTGGGCCGCAGCCATCACCAGCGTGATCGGTGCCGCTTACACTTCCATGTCCTTTATCTCGGTATTCAAGCCGAACATCACCGAACAAGGGCGTAACCGCGCCACGACGATATTTATTGCCGTATCACTGCTGACCTACTTGATGATGGGGACTGCGCCAGCCGCACTTCTGCTGTTCGCGGGAGGCTTCAACGGCCTGATCCTGCCATTCGGACTGAGCCTCTTTATCTACGTAGGCTGGTGCCGGTCCGACATGATGGGCGGTTACCATTACCCACGCTGGCTGCTGGTCCTCGGAGCCCTGACCTGCCTGCTTACCTGGTACATGGCGATCAAGTCTATTGGTCCAATCTTCGCATTCCTGAATGTGGTCTGAGCTAGATAGAATCCGAGGAGTTAAAAGATGCCAAACATTGATATCAACAGCGACCTGGGTGAAAGCTTCGGCGCCTGGCGTATGGGCGACGATGCAGCGATGCTCGACATCGTGACCAGCGCCAATGTCGCCTGTGGTTTTCACGCTGGCGACCCGGCGGGCATCCTGCAGACACTCAAAGCCGCAGCCGAAAAGAACGTCACGATTGGCGCTCACGTGTCCTACCCGGACAAGGTTGGCTTTGGCCGCCGCAACATGGACGTGGCCAGCGACGAACTGACCGCCGACGTGATTTATCAGATCGGTGCGCTGCAGGCCCTGGCCAAGGCTGCTGGCACCTCGGTGCGCTACGTCAAGCCCCACGGAGCCTTGTACAACACTATCGCTCACGACCGCAGACAGGCGATGGCGGTGATTGAGGCGATCCGCGCCATTGATCCTGCGCTGGTGCTCGTCGCTCTGGCGGGCTCCCCCCTGATTGAGCTGGCCCGTAGCGAAGGTTTGCAGTGCGTCGCCGAAGCCTTCGCTGATCGGGCGTATACGCCAGAGGGAACGCTGGTTTCGCGGCGCGAGCCCGGGGCCGTTCTTCACGATCCCGTGCTCGTGGCCCAGCGCATGTTGCGTCTGGTTCAGTCAGGCTTCATCGAAGCCATCGACGGTAGCCTCGTCAGGATAGAGGCCGACTCAATTTGTGTGCATGGCGACAGCCCCGCCGCCGTAGAGATGGCCCGCGAGTTGCGCCGCGTACTGGAACACGCCAATACCTCTTTGCAACCCTTTGTCGGAGAACGCCGATGAATGCCTTTGATCGGGCCCGTCAGACCGCCATCGCCGCAGCCCGCGAGGCGCGAGGCACTTACCGCAACGGTCTGGTTACCCCCACGGCAGGTGTTGCACCCGGCATGACCCAAGCCAACCTGATCGCCTTGCCCCGCGACTGGGCCTACGACTTTTTGCTCTACGCGCAGCGCAATCCCAAAGCCTGCCCGGTTTTAGATGTCAGCGACGTCGGCAGCCCGACCACCTTCCTGGCTGAAGGCGCGGACCTGCGAACCGACATCCCGAAGTACCGCATCTGGCGCGACGGCGCATTGGCGGAAGAAGTCAGCGACGCAACCCAAGCCTGGGCTGAGCACGACGATATGGTCGCGTTTCTGATCGGCTGCAGCTTTACCTTTGAAACACCGCTGCAAGAAGCGGGCATCGAGGTGCGACACATCACCGATGGCTGCAATGTGCCGATGTACCGCACCAACCGCGCCTGCCGTCCTGCCGGGCGGTTACAGGGCGAAATGGTGGTTTCCATGCGTCCGATTCCGGCTGATCGCGTGGCCGAGGCCAGCAGTATCTCCGGGCGCTACCCCTCAGTGCACGGCGCGCCAGTCCATATCGGCGAGCCTGGGCGACTGGGCATCAACGATCTGAGTCGACCCGATTTCGGCGATGCCGTCAGCATCAAGCCTGGCGAAGTTCCGGTGTTCTGGGCCTGCGGTGTCACCCCTCAGGCCGCAGTCATGGCCTCTGGCGTACCCTTCGCCATCACCCATTCGCCGGGCTATATGTTCATCACTGACGTGCCTGACAGCACTTACCACGTCTAGGAGTTCCCTGTGCGCTTTCTACCGGTCAATCTGGACGTCCTGCTCGTCGAATTGAAAGATCTGGACGAAACCCTGGCCTTGTTCGACGCCCTGACGGCGGAGCCAATTGCGGGTGTGGAGGAGATCGTTCCTGCCGCACGCACGCTGATGATCCAGTTCCGCCCCAGCACCATCGAGCGTCAGACTCTGGTCAACCGCATCGCTGGCCAAGACCTCAGCCAGCGCCGCGAGGTCGAACACCGTCGGGTTGAAATCCCGGTGCATTACAACGGCGAAGACCTCGACGAAGTCGCAACTCTGCTGAACATCAATCGCGCAGAGGTCATCCAGCGTCACACCGCTCATGACTACAGCGTGGCGTTCTGCGGTTTCGCACCGGGCTTCGCGTACCTGACGGGCGGCGCCGGGTTCCAGGTGCCTCGTCGGCAAACGCCGCGTACTCGCATCCCTGCCGGTGCCGTGGCGTTGGCGGGCGACTTCAGCGGCGTCTATCCCAAAGCCAGCCCTGGTGGATGGCAGATCATCGGCGTCACGCCGTTGCAGATGTGGGACCTGAACCGCGCCGAGCCTGCCCTGCTGCGCCCTGGCTATAAAGTACGCTTCACCGACGCCGGTCCATTGCCTGCCAGTGGCCTGCCGCTGCCTTCGACGCCAGCACGCACCGACGCCACTACAGGAACGTTTCTGGAGATCATTAGCCCAGGCCTGCATAGCGTATTGCAGGACATGGGCCGCCCCGGCCAAACCGGCCAGGGCGTGTCCCGCTCCGGCGCGCTGGACCTTGGTTCTCTGCGCTCGGCCAACCGTGCCGTCGGCAACCCTTCGGACATGGCCTGCGTGGAATCGGTACTGGGAGGCCTGAGCTTCATTTGCCATGGGAGTGCTTTGATCGCCATTACCGGCGCCCACACCCCGGTCACCATCACCAACGCCAGCGGCCTGCAATGGCAAGCCAGCAACTATCAGCCTATCGAGCTGGAAGCGGGCGACCGCGTAAGCCTGGGCTCACCCAAGGCCGGGTTGCGCAGTTATCTGGCAATCCGTGGGGGGTTCGATGTCACGCCGGTGCTCGGCAGCCTGTCCACCGATACCCTGGCGCAGCTCGGGCCTGAGGCTCTGGCAACTGGCGACCGACTAGGTTTTACCGCACCGGTCACCGGCACCAGCGTATCCCTGACCGAAGCCCCAGCCTTTGAGCTGCCGACCACCGACAACATTGTCACCCTCGATGTGGTGATGGGGCCGCGAACCGACTGGTTTACCCAAGACGCCATCCAGCGTCTGAGCAGCCAGCTGTGGCGCGTCACCTCGCAATCAAACCGGGTCGGTATCCGTCTGTCTGGTGATACACCCCTGGAGCGCTTCAATCATCAGGAGTTGCCCAGCGAAGGCACTTCTGTCGGCGCAATCCAGGTTCCCGCCAGCGGCCAACCGGTGCTGTTCCTGGCCGACCATCCGCTGACGGGGGGTTATCCGGTGATTGCCTCGGTTGCCAGCCACCATCTGGATTTGGCAGGACAGATACCGGTCAATGCACAGATTCGCTTCAACCCGCTGGATCCGTTTGAAGAAATGCATCTCAGCCCCGAAGCCTCTTTTTCAACTGCCGATGCGAAGAACCCTTCATGAAAAAATTATTGATCGCCAACCGTGGTGAAATCGCCGTCCGCATCGCTCGCGCTTGCCGCGACTACGGTGTGCAGTCGGTGGCCGTCTATGCCGACGCAGATATTGACGCGCTGCACGTGCGCCAGGCCGACGAAGCTTATTCTCTGAATGGCCAACGCCCTGCTGATACCTACCTGGACATCGAAAAGCTACTGTCTATCGCCAAACGCAGCGCAGCTGACGCCGTGCACCCAGGCTATGGCTTTCTGTCTGAGCGGGCCGACTTCGCCCGCGCGGTGATCAACGCCGGGCTGATCTGGGTGGGCCCCAACCCCGAGACCATTGATGTGTTGGGCGATAAGGTTGAGGCGCGCAAGCTCGCTCAGCAGGTCGGTGCTCCCCTGGTGGCCGGTACGCCTGGGCCGGTCGAAAACGCCGCCCAAGTGTTGGCCTTTGCCGAGCAGCACGGCCTGCCGATTGCTATCAAGGCGGCCTTCGGGGGCGGCGGACGCGGCATGAAAGTAGCCTGGCGCCTGGACGAGGTCGCCGAGCTGTTTGCCTCGGCAGTGCGCGAAGCCGAAGCAGCGTTTGGCCGTGGCGAATGTTTCGTTGAGCAATTCCTCGACCGCCCTCGGCACATTGAAGCGCAAATAATGGCCGACAAATACGGCAAGGTGGTGGTGGTCGGTACACGTGATTGCTCGCTGCAACGACGCAACCAAAAGCTGGTGGAAGAAGCGCCCGCGCCGTTTATCAGCGACGCACAGCGCCAGCGTATCCATCAATCGGCCCAGGATATTTGCGCCAAAGCCGGCTACGTCGGTGCCGGCACCGTGGAGTTCCTGCTCAGTCAGGACGGCACCCTGTCGTTCCTCGAGGTCAACACACGCTTGCAGGTCGAGCACCCGGTGACCGAAGAAACTACCGGCGTCGACCTCGTGATTGAGCAACTGCGTATTGCCGACGGCTTGCCGTTGTCGTTCAGTGAAACGCCGACCCCGCGCGGCCACAGCTTTGAGTTTCGCATCAACGCCGAAGACGCAGGCAAAGGCTTTTTGCCCACCCCCGGGCTTATCACAGAATTCCTGCCGCCCTCTGGCCCCGGCGTACGACTGGACAGCGGCGTGGTCAGTGGTTCCAGCGTGCCGAGCACCTTCGATTCGATGATGGCCAAGCTGATTGTCACCGGTGCAACTCGTGAGCAAGCGATAGCCCGCGCCCGTCGCGCCCTGGCGGAATTCAACATCGAAGGCATCGCCTCAGTGCTGCCGTTTCACCGGGCCGTGATGGACCATGCCGACTTCACCAGCGCTGAGCGATTCGACGTGCACACTCGCTGGATCGAAACCGACTTCGCCGAACAGATCACCATCGCCCCCCGCAACGCCCAGTCGGGGACCCCAGAATTACTGCGCACCTTCGTCGAAATTGATGGTAAGCGCCACGAACTGGGCCTGCCTGCAGCATTGTTGCGCGGTATGAGCCTGAACGCAGTTGGCCCTGCCAGCGAAAGCGCAAGCCCAAGCGAGACAGTTGATCCGCAGGCGATACTGACGCCGGTAGCAGGCAACCTGCATACCTGGGTCGTCGAGGACGGTGAGACGGTGAGTGCCGGCCAAGTTATCGCCGTATTAGAAGCAATGAAAATGGAAACTTCGGTTCTGGCACCCTGTGCTGGCGACGTTCAAGTTATCCAACTACCGGGGGCTTACTTTGAAGCTGGCTCGCTGATCGGCCGTATCAAAACCGTTAATTGATTTAAACGCGTCTAGAAGCGAGCTTGAACTGGTCAAGTAATCTGCCCCCTTAATGGATCCGGTCCCTAAAGAAAACCCGCCATTCAGACGTAATGCTGTTCACTTATGAGATGCGTACGAGTAACTGTAGGAGCGAGCTTGTCTCGCGAGCTTTTAAAAGATAAAAAGATCGCGAGACAAGCTCGCTCCTACAGGGTTCGCTTTCGCTTATGTGAACAGCATTGCGCCATACAGACGGGTCAATTTCTTCTCAGGTATCCATTCCAACCTAGGTGTGGGGTGCATAACTCTCTGTCAGCCTAAGCTCCCTGCAAGACCTTCAAAGCTGCTGATGCCAGAAACCCAGAACGGCTTTTTTCTTCCGGGTATTTCCAGATGCCCCTCGATGGCTTCTCGGGCCATGGCCATTGCATCATCGAGATCATCCCCCGCAGAGAAGCAGCCCGGTATATCAGGCACTTCTACCCTCCAAGCATGCTGCTCATCACCAGGGCTAATTGCGATTGGATATAACATTCTTTCAGCACTCCGAAGGATGTAGGGTTGCGCCCACCGAGCCAAACTAATCAACACTATAACCACCAACCCGACGAACCGTGCTTTAGTTTTTACTTCTCCGAAAACACCTTAAACCCCACCGCCTTGTCCCTGAAACAAACATCGTGTTAACTGTGCCATCACCCGCGCCTACTGGCGCCAACACCCTATTCCCGCTGCTCCCTGCCGATTTTTTGCCTTTTGATCAGGTATGAACGCGATGACGAATGCTGCGCCCTCGATAAAGCTCAGTACGCTTCGGCAAATTGCTCCTTATCTGGGGATGCGCGGGGTGTCGCCGCTGGAGTTTTTTCGGCGTTATGGGATTTCTCCGCAGGTGTTTCAGAACCCTGAGGCGTGGATTCCACGGGCGGCGTGTTTTCATATTGCCAATGAGATGGCGGCGGTCGCTCAGGACCCGTTTGCCGGGGCGTCGGTGGGGCATTTGATTGAGGTGCGTTCGCTCGGCGTGTGGGGCGAATGGGTGCTGGGCTCGACCAATCTGGCTCAGGCGTGTGCATTGGCGGCGGTGCACACGGATTTGCTGCACCAAGGCAGTGACGTGAAGATCATCACCGAAGGCCGGATGACGAAGCTGGTTCATCACTTCAACGGGCACCACGGGGCCGACCCCAAGCAGGTGATTTTGGGCACGCTGGCGCTGCTGAGAAAGATCCCGCTGATGTCCGGCGAGCCCGGCGCCATTCGTGTGCATCTGAAAAACCCGCGAGAGCGCGGCGATGAGGCGCTTGAGGAGTATCTGGGGCCGAATCTGGTGATGAATGCTGAGCACAACATGATCGAGTTTGATCGTGACTTGCTCGAAACACCTTTGCAGCCTGTTCGGGACAGTGCCTGGAAAACCACCCTGGCCTTGAAGTCGACCTCCGACGCCGCGGACGCGCTCGTGCAGCAGATCGCGGATCAGGAGTTGTCCAAACTTGTGACTGTTTCACGAAAGATCGGGCTGTCTGCCCGTACGCTCCAACGGCGCCTGGAACATTGCGGTATCGACTTCGATGCATTGCGTGACGAGACACGTCGCAGTGAAGCCATGCAGTTGATTGCCAGCGCCAGATACAGCGCCACCGAAATTGCCTACATGGTCGGCTACAGCGACCCCGCGCACTTTACTCGCGCCTTCAAACGCTGGACGGGTAGCCCGCCGTCCCACTATCGCAGCCTCTTGAAACAAGACCGTTAATCCCCCCCGCCTAACCCCTCTCCACTGCGCGCGGCCCCTTTATGGGGCGGCCTTCGCGTGCGCGCTCACATCGCTTTTGGCACCAAATGGCAAGTTTGCGCCAAGGCGTTCTTATACAGTCAAAAAACTAACGCCAATCAATAAACCCAGAGGTTTAAATGCCCCCTTTACATGCGATCTGCATCCTTGCCATGGCGCTGGCAGTAGTTGGAAGTGCGAACGCTCAATCCTCCCCTGAGGCGGCGATACCGGTGGGTGTGGATAACTTTGTCCGTGCCGAGTCCGACCTTTACTTGGGCAAGATGGTGGCAACGGGCAGTTTGGGCCGCTTTGTTCATAGCCGCGAAGCCGTGCCCATCGACGCCCAGAATGTGGTGCGAATGAACCGGGACACGCTCTATTCGTCAGCGGTGTTCGATCTCGATGCAGGCCCCGTCACCATCACCTTGCCTGAGGCCGATGGGCGTTTCATGTCGATGGCGGTGATCAATGAAGATCACTACGTGCCCCTCGTCACTTACGGCGCCGGCCGCCAGACACTGACCAAAGAGTCCGTCGGCACCCGTTATGTCTTTGTGGCGGTGCGCACCTTCTTCGATCCCGCAGATCGCAAAGACCTTGAGAAGGTCCATGCACTGCAGGACGCAATGACAGTCAGCCAGGCCAAGGTTGGCGAATTTGTGGTGCCTAAGTGGGACCCGGCCAGCCAGGCCAAAGTGCGTGCGGCGTTGGAGGTCTTGGGCTCGACGATCCCTGACTACAACCAGTCCTTTGGCCCCAAGGGCGCGGTCAACCCCATCCATCACTTGATCGGCACTGCCACGGGATGGGGCGGCAACCCGGCCAAGGACGCCATCTACCTGGGCGGCGTGATGCCGCAGAACGATGGGCACGCCGTTTACCGCCTGAAAGTAGGCGAAGTCCCGGTCAAAGGTTTTTGGTCGGTCAGTGTTTATAACGCCGACGGTTACTTCCAGAAGAACCCCCAAGACGCTTATTCGTTGAACAACCTCACCGCCAAGAAAAATGAGGATGGCTCGATTGTCATTCAGTTCGGCGGTTGCGACGCAACGATCGCCAATTGCCTGCCTACCACTCCCGGCTGGAACTACACGGTCAGGCTTTATCAGCCGAGCGAACAACTACTCAATGGCCAATGGAGCTTCCCGAAGCCAGAGCTTGTCGCCCGCTAATCAATAACACCCGACGTCTATAACCCGGCACACACGCTCACACGTTTGGTTTTACAACCAAGGAAACAAGCAATGACAACCATCGGCGGTTCAAACTTTCTCAAGCATCCCGTGGCCCTCATGACAGGTGCGACGCTCGCATTGGCGTTGGCGCTGCCGGCACACGCAGACAACGCAAATGAGCCATCCGTGACGGTGGGTGGTGGCCTCGGTGTCGGCCCGTTGTACGAAGGTTCTTCGCACTACGCGGCCTTCCCGTCGCTGAAATTGAAGGCTGTGTTGCCGACCCAAGAGTGGGGCACGTTCAGCGCGGCGTTCCCTGAGGGCCTGCGTTGGGACTTGCCGGGCTTGTCGCCTTTCGGCTTTGCGCTGTTGATTGGTTATGACCAGGGCCGCAAAGAACGAATCCACACCCTGGACGGCCGCGATGACTATCTGCGGGGCATGGGCAACCTGGACAGCACCGCGCTGGTGGGGGCTGAGGCGTACTGGACGCTGCCGGCCGGTCGCCTGTTTGTGCGCGGCCTGCGCTCGAGCGACAACCGCAATTACGGCGGCGAACGCCTGGGCAAAACCGCCTACCTTGAAGCCGGTTTTGCCACGGCTTACGCGCTGTCGTCGACATTGACCCTGGACTCGACGCTGTACGGCACCTGGAGCAATGAGAACGACATGATGGCGCGCTTTGGCGTCACGGCTCAGCAAGCGGCCCGCACCCAGTTCGAGGAATACCACCCAGGCGGCGGGATGCGTGACGTGACTTTGAAGCTGGGCCTCACCTGGCAATGGCAGCCACAGATCGCCCTTGAAGGCGGGGTCAAAACCTACGCGCTGGTCTCCGATGCCCGCAACAGCCCGCTCACGGGTGAAAAGGTCGGCGCTGGCGCTTATCTGAACGCGCTGTACTCGTTTTGATTAACCACTCACACCGCTGCCATCCGCCACAGAACAAACAAGGGAACACGCGATGAAACAACGACATAAGCAGTTGGGGCTGACCGTGTCCCTGACTGGCCTGCTGTGGTCGGGGCTGGTGCTGGCCGAAGAGGCGGCCACCAAGATCACGGACCCTCATTTCAAGCTGGCTCCGGGCTACCTCAACCCGGCCGACCTGCCGCTGCGCCTGGCATTGCTCGGCGCGCCGCCCAAGCCCGACTCCGCGGCGCTGGCGCGGGATGAAGAAGCTCGGCGGGCGGCGCTGGCACTGCGTGGCACGGCCCGGGAGGCACTCGCCGCAACAGATGCAGAGTTGTCGTTCCCAGGCCCCGCGAACACGTTCTCGTGCGCGATGGGGACACAGATCAGCGAGAAGACCACGCCGCACCTGTACACCTTGATGCAGCGCACGCTGACGGATGCCGGTGGCTCCACGTATGCCGGGAAAAACGCCTACAACCGCACCCGTCCGTTTGTGGTGCATGACGAAGGCACCTGCCGCAAAGACATGGAACCGCTGCTGCGCACCGACGGTTCCTGGCCTTCCGGGCACTCGGCGGCGGGCTGGGCCTGGGGCTTGATCCTCGCAGAAGTGAACCCGGCACGCGCCACTGAACTGATGACCCGTGGCCTGGCGTACGGCCAAAGCCGCGTCATCTGCAACGCCCACTGGCAAAGCGATGTAGACGCCGGGCGCATCATGGGCGCTGCCACCGTGGCCAGTCTGCACAGCAATCCGGCGTTCCTGAAGGACCTGGCAGCAGCGAAGGAAGAAATTCAGGCGGCACAAAAAGCAGGCAACACGCCGACAGAAAACTGCGCCGCCGAGGGCGTCGCGCTCTCGTTGACGCAGCACTGAGCGGGGATGCGCCATGAGGCTCAGTAACACTTCGTTGCGGCGTAAACACGTGCATCTGGCCCTGTTGTTCGGGGCCTTGGCGAGCGCTGCAAGCGGCCTGCCGACGGTTGCCAACGCGGCAGACAGCGATGAATGGCAGTTCAACGGCGGGCCTTATCTGTGGGGCGCCGGTATTCGTGGGCACGTCGGCCACAAAAGCACCGGGACGGCCTCTGTGAAGTCCGACTTTTCGGACATCGCACGCACCGTCGACATGTCGTTGATGTTCATGGGTGAAGCGCGGCGCGGGCCTTACAGCGTGCTTGCCGACCTGATGTACATCGACACCGACACCCGCAGCCGCCTGCCAACCGGGTCCAAGCTTGAGGTTGAAGGCAAAACGGCGTCAGGCTTTTTGGGCGGCGGCTATACGGTGCTCGGCGATGACGATTATCGGGTCGACGTCGCGGGCGGCGTGCGCGTCTGGTACAGCAGCACCACCCTCACCCTGCATGGTGGGCAGGCTTCAGGGCATTCCGGCTCTGACAACGCCACGTGGGCAGACGCCATGGTCGGGCTGCGGGGGCGCTATGCCGTGAGTGAGCGGTTCTGGTTGTCCTCCTGGGGCATGGTGGGTGCCGGGCAATCCCGTGAAGACTGGGACCTGGCAGCGCTGGCCGGCTGGGAGTTCACCCCCGGATTTTCGGCGGTGGCCGGCTACCGGGCCATGGGCGTGAACTATCGCAACGACGGGTTTGTGTACGACATCGTGCAAAAAGGCCCGTTGCTGGGCATTAGCGGACGGTTTTAGGAATTTACAGCCCGTAGCAGTTGCCGAGCCTGCGAGGCTACGTCCGATTGCGCAGCGATCGTAAACCCTCACAGCACGGTTTAACTCAAAGACCGCGACAGTCTGATTGACGACTGTTTCACAGTCGGACGTAGCCTCGCAAGGCTCGTCAACTGCTACGAAGCCTCGGGGCTATCTCAGTGCCATTGCCCGCTCGCTGCTGATCTCAACCGATACCCTGCTCGACGAACTGGGGCTACGACAACCGTGCGGGACGCTATGAAAAATTCACCCAAGACCCGTACTGGCTGGTGGACTTGATGGCGCGCTACCAGTTCACCGACAACCTGTCGGCCACCGTCAACGTCAACAACCTGTTCGACAAGGCGTACTTCACCAACATCGGTTTTTATGACTCCGCCTACTACGGCGACCCACGCAACGTGATGGTGACCACTCGCTGGGATTTTTAAGGCGGTAGGGGCACCACCTAAAAAGTGGGGAGAGCCGGGTATCGACCGGCTCTTGTGCTGTTTTAGCTCACCGCTTCCGGATCCGAAAAATTCTCAATTTTCACCTGCCCATCCGGGAAGGTCGCAATAATTTCCAGCTCCCCTCCCATGGCACGGATGTAATTACGCAACGTGCTGATGTACATGTCTGTACGCCGCTCCATTTTCGATACCGCGGCCTGATTAATATTCAAGGCCTTTGCCAATGTCTCCTGGCTCAGCTCCTGAGCTTTGCGCAGCTCATGCAAAGGCATCTCTTTAAGGTGCTGTTGATACAACGCGTGAGCACCGGCTTGAGCCTCTGGTGTCATGCGCGCTTCAAGTTCAGCAAATGATTTAGCCATGCTCTCGCCCCTCTTTGAGCAGTGTTTCAAGGTGTTCATCGTAGAGCCTCTCAGCTTGAGGAATGTGCTCCTCGTACCATCGCCCTCGACCGGTTTTATCGCCACCGAGCAACAACAAGGCGCATCGACGCGGATCAAACACATACAAAACCCGATACGGCCTGCCCGCGTGCTGGATACGCAGCTCCCTGAGATTGCCATGCCGCGAGCCTTTGATATCGCTGCTGTGGGGATAACGCAGGCCCGGACCTAGCTGGCCCAGCAACTTGACGCTAGCGGCTACTGAGACTTGCTCCTTTTCCTCAAGCCCCTCCCACCAGCACCCAAACTCATCGGTGTATTCGACTTCCCAGTTAGAGACCAAAATATGCCACCCAAGGAATATAAACTCAAGGGAATAATCCTAAGAGCTTCAACCTCTTCCTGCTACCCGCAAAACTCGCTCAATTGTTAGTTTTTGTTCGGCGCACGAAACTCAAAAAAAACGCCCCGAACCAACCGGTTCGGGGCGTTTTTTTATTCAGATGTCAGACCTGACTGGCAGGCCCGTGGCATCAGAAAATGCTGATTGGGTAATCAACAAATACACGGACTTCGTTACCGCCGACGTTGTAGTCGCTGGCGTTGTTGGAAACGCGCAACCACGAACCGCGCAGACGCACGCTCAGGTCTTTAACCGGACCGCTTTGTACAACGTACTTGGCCTGGTTGTAGATTTCGCGCTCGGTACCACGACCACGGCCTGAACCGTCGTCGATGTTGGTGCCGCGTACGTAGGCGATGTTGTAGGTCAGGCCTGGAATGCCAACGGCGCCGAAGTCGAAGCCGTAGCCCAGTTGCCACGAACGCTCGTCTTTGGCGTTGAAGTCAGACCAGTAGGAGTTGGCCAGCAAGATGGTGTTGCCGCCGTCGCCCACGCCGCCCGCATTGCGGTAGCCGCCGTATGGGTAGCCGATTTCACCGGTGCTGCTCTGGTAAGCCAGAACCAGCGAGTGCGCGCCGAACGCGTAGGTGGTTGCCAGGCTCCAGATCTTGTTGTCGGTGCCGTCAACCTTCAGCACGTCACGCGCGTAGCCAGAGTCTACGTGGGTGCGGTAACCGTTGAAGTCAAACGTCAGGGACTGTTTGTCATCCAGCGGCAGGGCGTAGGTCATGCCCAGGTATTGCTTGCGCAGCTCGTCTTTCATCTCGGAGCCGTATAACGAGGCCGAGAAGCGCTCGGTGAACTTGTAGCTACCGCCGAACACGTTGATGCTCTTCAGGCCGCCGCTGTTACGCGCTTCAGCACTTTTACGCGACTCTTCGGTGAAGCGACCCACGTTCAGTTCCAGGCCATCGATCTCTTTGGAGGTCAACAGGGTACCGGTGAAGCTTTCTGGCATCAGACGGGAGTTGTCGTACATCAGTACCGGCAAAGCTGGCATTTGATCACCGTATTTCAGCACGGTGTTCGAAATACGGAACTTCACGGCAGCGCCAGCCTTGGCGATGTCGTGAGCGGCTTTGCCGTTATGGTCTTGCTTGAAGAAGTCGATGCCGCCTGCGCCGCTGCTGCCCTTGCCGCCATCCAGACGCAGTGCGTAGATGCCGAAAGCATCCACACCCACGCCCACGGTGCCTTGGGTGAAGCCGGAGGTGAATGTGCCGAGGAAGCCTTGGCCCCATTCAGCTTTGTCTTGTTGGTGGTGTTTGTAGTCGCGGCTGATGTAGGCGTTGCGCGCCAATACGTTCAGGTGGCTGTCTTCTACAAAACCTTTTGCGTCAGCTTGATCGTTAGCCATGGCCTGGGTAGCACCGAGTACGCCCAGAGCGAGTAGACCTATCCGTGTTTTTAACATTTTATTTTCCTTATTTCAGAATAGAGGCGCGCTGTGGGTTTCAAGCTGAAACATTGAGTGGTGGTTGCTTCACATAACAAAAAAGACCCACACCAGACACCGCGCGGGTCATTTAGAAAGTTGGTGCATGGCTTATCGCCACAGGCGTAGGCAGGGATCCTATCCGTCGTTAAGGCAAAGTGTCAATTTCGTGAAAAATTTGTTAATTGCCAGCAATTCAAAGACCGTTGATCGCGCTTTAACCTTTTACTCGTCGCAGCCATTCAGGCCGCAGGCGGGCGCTGAATCGTTTGGGCTTTGGGCGGGTGCGCGCAACCATTGCGCAAAGGCATCTGGCTTACCGATAAACGCCCCAAAATCGACCACTTGGTAGCGCCCGTCAAGTTCCAGAACCAGGGTAGGAAAGCCTTGGCCCCCCACCTGCCCGAGCAGTTTGCGGCTGTCTTTGATATGAGTGTGGGTCGGTTCGCCACGGGCCGCCTGGTAGGCCGTAACAAAGGCCTCGGTGGGCAGGCCGATTTCAGTGGCCAGTTCCTCCAGCACATCCTTGTCGCTAATCCGCCGCCCTTCGACATAGTGCGCCGTCTGTAAACGCCCCAGCAGTTCAAGGCCACGCCCTGCCAGTTGTTCGGCGGCCAACACGGCAGTGATGGGCGGCGCCGAATCAAAGACCGCTGTGGTGTCACGCAGCAGCCCTTCAAAGTAAGCCTCGCCAAACGGCTGGCCGGTGTATTCAGCAATCCGCTGGTCATGGGGCATGACGTAGTCACGCAGTTGCGCAGACACAGGGCGGCGCTGGGCGCCGGTCATCATCCCGCCGCCATGGGCCACCACCGGCACAATGCCGCGGGCAGCGTCGATCAGCGGCTTGGCGCCATAGCACCAACCGCACAGCGGGTCATAGATGTAATGCAGAACGGGGGTGGTCATGAAGCGCTCCGAAGGTTCAATCAATCAGAGCGTCAGACTAGCGGTAAGGCAGGAACAGAAAAACGCTGCCAGCGCTTTTAGTGTGTTGCGTGAACCGGGCAAATAAAGGGCCTGTAGGAGCTGCCGCAGGCTGCGAGCTTTTAGAAGATCAAAAGATCGCGAGGCGAGCTCGCTCCTACAGTTTTGCGTGGGGTCAGGCTTTGCGTGGGGCGGGTTGTTGCTGGGTCAAGCAGTGGATGTTGCCACCGCCCAGCAGCAATTCACGGCCCGGCACCATCACCACTTCGTGCTGCGGAAAGAGGTTTTGCAGGATGTCTTTGGCCTCTGCGTCCATCGGGTCGTCGAAGCTTGGGGCGATGATGCCGCCGTTGACGATCAGGAAGTTCACGTAAGACCCGGCCAAACGCTCCGACGGATTGCGGTCTTGGCTGCCGGCGACTTTATCCACACCGTCGCACTCTTCCTGGGTGGCATACATCGGCCCCGGAATCGGCATTTTGTGCACAACAAAAGAACGGCCCTGGGCATCGGTGCTGGTGGCCAACACTTTCATCGCTTCGTGGCAACGCACGTAGTTGGGGTCGCGTTCGTCGTCGGTCCAGGCCAGCAGCACTTCACCCGGCGCCACGTAGCAGCAGAAGTTATCCACATGACCGTCGGTTTCATCGTTGTACAGGCCATCGGGCAGCCAGATGATCTTATCCACAGCCAGTTGCGCGCGCAGCACGCTTTCAATCTCTTCACGGGACAGGTGCGGGTTACGGTTGCGGTTCAGCAGGCATTCGCCGGTGGTGATCAGCGTGCCTTCGCCATCGACGTGGATCGAACCGCCTTCCAGCACAAAACCTTCGGTGTAGTAGCGCGCCGAGCGCTCGATTTCGAGGATCTTGCTGCCCACTTGCTGATCGCGGTTCCACGGGAAGTACAACCCGCCGTCAAACCCGCCCCAGGCGTTGAAGTCCCAGTTCACGCCGCGCACTTCGCCGGTGTCGTTGATCACGAACGTCGGCCCGCTGTCGCGCACCCAGGCGTCATCGTTGGAAAGCTCAACCACGCGGATGTTCGGCACATCGAGTTGAGCGCGAGCGTTTTCGTACTGTGCGGCCGACACCCCAACAGTCACCGGCTCGAAGCGGGCAATGGCTTTGGCCACCGCAGCGTGCGCGGCTTGTGCAGGCTTGCCGCCCAAACGCCAGTTGTCCGGGCGCTCAGGCCAGATCATCCAGACTTGAGTTTGAGGAGCCCATTCGGCCGGCATGTGAAAGCCGTCAGCGCGGGGCGTGCTGTGCAAAGTAGTCATAACCGTCAGGACTCCAGGGAACCAAAAAAGAGGGGGATGGGCGCATCAATCAGGCTGGCCGGAAACAGTGGACGCCCGCCTGCCTTTCGTCAAGAAAGGCCCTCTTTATAGCCGATAAATATCCACAATAAAAACCATTTATCGGATTCAACCCTGACAAAAGCATTTTTAATACAGATATAAATCGAGATTAAAAATAGCGCTGGTAGCCTCGCTCCTACGGGGTTTAAGCGTAGGTATACTGCGCCCTATGAACTCGACTCCTGCAACTCCTCGCCGCCCCCGCTGGCGCAGCCTGGCCTTACTGGCGCTGTGCCTGGCGCCTTTGTTGTGGCCGCTGCAGCACTTGGCCGAGCGCTATTACCGCAGCGAACTGGCCGGGCAGAACCGCCAGACCCTCGACCTGTACGTGGCCAACTTGCTCGGCACGCTGCACCGTTATGAGGTGCTGCCACAAATTCTGGGCGAACTGCCCGCGCTGCGTAATTCGCTGGCCGACCCGGAAGACCCGCAAACCCTGAGCACGGCCAATAAGTTGCTCGCGGAGATCAACAGCCAGACCGGCGCCGAGGTCATGTACCTGATTGATGCCGATGGCAACACGGTGGCGACGTCGAACTGGGACAAGCCCGACAGCTTTATCCGACGCAACTTTGCTTTTCGTCCGTACTTCAGCGAAGCAATGGACGGCAAGTTGGGGCGCTTTTTCGGTTTGGGCACTACGTCCGGCAAACGCGGCTATTACTTTGCCGCCCCGGTGACCGAAGGCGATAAAAAGCTCGGCGTGCTGGTGGTCAAGGTAGACCTGGATCACACCGAGCGTTTGTGGGGCAACACCCCGGAGCAATTGCTGACAACCGACGACAACGGCGTGGTCATTCTCACGTCCCGCCCGGATTGGCGTTTCAAGGCCACGCGCAAACTGTCGCCGCAAGAGCAACAGGACATTTTCGCCATCCTGCCCTACCCGACGCGCAACCTGCAGCCGCTGAATATCAACCCGGATTCGTGGGTGGTACAAACGCAAAAAATCGACGAGACCGGCTGGAGCGTGAATATTCTTGCGCCGCGTACTTTGATCGATCGCCCGGTGCGGACTGTGCTGGCCATTGGCGCGGCTACCTTGCTGGTGGTCATGCTGCTGATCAGCTTGATGATGCAACGTCGCCGCCATTACCTGGAGCGCATCGCCTTCGAAGCCAAGGCCCGGCGTGAACTCGAAGGCCGGGTGGCCGAGCGTACCAGCGACCTTGAAGGCCTCAACCAGCGCCTGCGTAAAGAAGTGCTGGAGCGCGAGCATGCGCAGCAAGAACTGGTGCGCGCCCAGGATGACCTGGTGCAGGCGGGCAAGCTGTCCGCGCTGGGCACCATGTCGGCCAGCATCAGCCACGAACTCAACCAGCCGCTGGCGGCCATCCGCAGCTATGCCGAAAACGCCGAAGTGTTGCTCGACCATCAACGCACTGAAGACGCGCGCAGCAACCTCAAGCTGATCAACGAACTGACCGGGCGCATGTCTTCGATCATTGCGCACCTGCGCGCGTTCGCCCGGCGCGATCGCCATGCGCCTGAAAGCGTGGCGCTGCAACCGGCGCTGGACGATGCCCTGGCCTTGCTGGCCAAACGTCGGCGCAGCATGGAAGTCGAACTGATCCGCGATTTACCCGCCGCCACGCTGTGGGTCGAAGCCGGTGAAACCCGTTTGCGCCAAGTGCTGGGCAACCTGCTGGCCAACGCCCTCGATGCGCTCACCGAAAAAGGCCCGCCCCGGCGGTTGTGGCTAAGTGCCCAATCCACGCCCGAGGGCGTCACTGTGTACATTCGCGACAACGGCCCGGGCTTTTGCATGGAAGCGTTGGGCCGCGCGGGTGAGCCGTTTTACACCACCAAAACCCGCACCCAGGGGTTGGGGTTGGGGCTGGCCATCTGCGACACGCTGATCCGTGCGTTTGGCGGCGAATTGCTGTTCGCCAACCATAAAGAAGGCGGCGCCTTAATTACCCTACGACTGCGCGCCGGTGCACCGGGCGTGAGCTTGCAAGCTTCAGAGGACTCCAGGTCATGAGCCAACCCATTGATCCGCGCGTACAGGTCATCTTGATCGATGATGATCCGCACCTGCGCCAGGCGCTCTGCCAAACCCTGGACCTGGCCGGGCTTAAAGTGTTGCCGCTGGCCGAAGCCAACGGCCTGGCCGAGCGCATCTCACGGGACTGGGCCGGCGTGGTGGTCAGTGACATCCGCATGCCAGGCATGGACGGGCTGGAGCTGCTCACCCATCTGCACGCGCAAGACCCTGAGCTGCCGGTGCTGTTGATTACCGGCCATGGTGATGTGCCCTTGGCGGTGCAGGCCATGCGCACGGGCGCTTACGACTTTCTGGAAAAACCGTTTGCCAGCGACGCCCTGCTCGACAGCGTGCGCCGGGCGCTGGCCCTTCGCGCACTGGTGCTGGACAACCGCAGCCTGCGCCTGGCGCTCAGCGATCGTCAGCAACTGAGCGCACGGCTGGTGGGGCAATCTTCGGCCATGCTGCGCTTGCGCGAGCAAATTGGCGCCCTTGCCGGGACCAAGGCCGACGTGTTGATTCTGGGCGAAACCGGCTCCGGCAAAGAAGTCGTCGCACGGGCGCTGCATGACCTGTCGAGCCGCCGCAACGGCCCGTTCGTGGCGATCAACGCCGGGGCGCTGGCCGAGTCGGTGGTCGAGAGTGAACTGTTCGGCCATGAACCCGGTGCCTTTACCGGCGCGCAAAAACGCCGTATCGGCAAATTCGAATTCGCCAATGGCGGGACGTTGTTCCTCGACGAAATCGAAAGCATGAGCCTGGACGTGCAGGTCAAGTTGCTGCGTTTGCTGCAAGAGCGCGTGGTTGAGCGTTTAGGCGGCAACCAGCTGATCCCGCTGGATATCCGGGTGATCGCCGCCACCAAGGAAGACCTGCGTCAGGCCGCCGACCAAGGGCGTTTTCGCGCCGACTTGTACTACCGGCTCAACGTCGCGCCGCTGCGTATTTCGCCATTGCGCGAGCGCGGTGAAGACGTGCTGGTGCTGTTCCAGCACTTTGCCGACGAGGCCAGCGCCCGCCATGGCCTGGCGCTCAACGTGTTGCAACCGGGCCAGCGGGCGCAGTTATTGCGCCACACCTGGCCGGGCAATGTGCGCGAACTGCAAAACGTCGCTGAGCGCTTTGCCCTGGGTCTGGAATTGGCCCTGGACGAAGGCTCCAGCGACGGCACAACGTCGTCTGAACATGAAGTATCTGGCAACTTGAGCGAACAGGTCGAACACTTCGAAAAGAGCCTGATTGCTGCAGAGCTTGAGCGCTCACACAGCTCGATGCGCAGCCTCGCCGAAGCGCTGGGCGTGCCGCGCAAAACCCTGCACGACAAATTGCGCAAGCACGGCCTGCACTTTGAGAGCGGCAGCCACCCTCACACCGATGAACTTGATTGACCTGAACAGGATCCGCGCATGAACCGCGACAGTCGTTATCTGGAATCCATCCTTCATCACGACATTCCGCTGACCCGTGAAATGGGTCTCAAAGTGGTTGACTGGCATGATCGGCAATTGCGTTTGCACCTGCCGCTGGACGCCAACATCAACCATAAAAGCACCATGTTTGGCGGCAGCCTGTACTGCGGCGCGGTGCTGGCCGGTTGGGGATGGTTGCATTTGAGCCTGCGCGAGGCCGGGATCGAAGACGGGCACATCGTGATTCAAGAAGGCCACATCAGCTACCCGCTGCCCGTGACCCAAGACGCCATCGCGCTGTGCGATGCGCCATCAGACGCCGCGTGGAACAAGTTCCTGGCCATGTACAAACGCCACGGCCGCGCACGTTTAACCCTTGAAACGCGGATGATCAACGCCGACGGCGGGGACGATGCGGTGCGGTTTAGCGGGCAGTATGTATTGCATCGCTAGCCAGCTGTTCGCCAAAACCTTGTAGGAGCGAGCTTGTCTCGCGATCTTTTGATCGTTTAAAAGATCGCGAGGCGAGCTCGCTCCTACAGAGGGGTGGCTTTTAAGCTTGCGCCAACGCCAACAAATGCTCACGCCACGGCGCCTTCGCGGGCAACGCCAAAAAATAGCCATTGAGCAGCGATTCCCGCGCCGGATACGTGAACGGCTGGCCATCGAGCTGCAACACCACCCCGCCCGCCCCTTCAAGCACGCCTTGTGCGGCGGCTGTGTCCCATTGCGAGGTCGGCGCCAAACGCGGGTAACAATCTGCCGCGCCTTCAGCCAGCAAACAGAACTTCAATGAGCTGCCAATGTTGGCGGTTTCCAACTTCCCGACGGCCGTCTCCAGCCCGGCCAGCAAGCGCTCTTGCTCGGGGCTTGAATGCCGACGGCTGGCCACCACGATCAGCGGTTCACCGGCGGGCGGCACGTCGCGCACATTGATCGGTACGATCACGTCCGCGTCCGCCCGCCAGGCGCCCAGGCCCGCGCCACCGTAGTAGCAACGACCACTGGTGGGCATTGAAACCACGCCGAACACCACGCGACCGTTCTCGATCAGAGCAATGTTGACGGTGAATTCTTCGCTGCCGGAGATGAACTCCTTGGTGCCGTCCAACGGGTCAACCAGCCACCAGCGGGTCCAGCCAGCGCGCACGCTCTGCGCGATGTTAGCGTCTTCTTCCGACAACACCGGGATGCTTGGGTCCAACGCGGTCAGGCCATCGAACAAAATGTGGTGCGCCGCGAGGTCAGCTGCGGTGACCGGAGAGTTATCGTCTTTGGCGGTGACAGCAACATCCGCGCGCCAAAACGGCAAAATGGCCTCGCCCGCACGGTGCGCCAGTTCAATCACCGGGGCCAACAAGGGATGCGCCAGGCTCACGGTTTGAACACTCCGCGCTGGGTCAACAGATCACGCGCCAGGTACAGCGCGGCCAAGGCACGGCCTTCGCTGAACTGCGGGTTTTGCACCAGGGTCGACAGCTCTCGCAAGTTGACCCGGTCAACCCGCATCGGCTCCGGCTCGTCGCCTTCGAGGTGGGCTTCGTACAGGTCAGATGCCAGCACCACCTGAATTTTCTGGCTCATGTACCCCGGCGACAACGACAGCTCAGTCAAATGCTCAAGCTGGCGGGCACCAAAGCCTGCTTCTTCTTTCAATTCACGCTCAGCGGCCGCCAGCACGTCTTCGCCCGGCTCGATCAAGCCTTTGGGCAACGAGACTTCATATTCGTCGGTGCCGCCACAATATTCTTCGACCAGGATGGCGTGTTCGGCATCAATCATTGCCACGATCATGACCGCGCCATAGCCGTTACCGCGCCCCACCAGCCGCTCGTAAGTGCGCTCAACGCCATTGGAAAAGCGCAGTTGCACTTCTTCGACCCGAAACAATCGGCTACTGGCAACAATTTCACGGGCAAGTACGGTGGGTTTTTGGCGCATAGCGGCTCCTCAATATGAACGGGTTACTATACCCCGGCTTTTCCGATTGTCTGTGTCGGATGTTTTTCTACTGTGGGAGAAGTTTTGCATGACAGCGTTACCTTGGCGCGACATTGATACCGTTCTGCTGGACATGGACGGCACACTGCTCGACCTGCACTACGACAACCACTTTTGGCTCGAACACCTGCCGAAGCGCTATGCCGAGCTGCATGGCATCAGCCGCGCCATGGCCGACCTTGAGCTCACGCCGCTGTTTGAAAACAACGCTGGCCAGTTGAAGTGGTACTGCCTGGACTTCTGGAGCCGCGAGCTGAAGATCCCGGTGCGTGAACTCAAGCTCGAAACCGCCCACCTGATTGCCCTGCGCCCGGATGCAGACACCTTTTTAGCGGCGATCAAACAGGCTGGCAAGCGGGTGATTCTGATCACCAACGCGCACCGCGATTCGTTGTCATTGAAGCTGGAGCGCATCGAACTGGCGCCGTATTTCGAGCGCCTGATCAGCTCCCACGATTACGGCTTCCCCAAGGAAAGCCCGGCGTTTTGGGATGCCCTGCAAGCCGATATCGGCTTTGACCCGAGCCGCAGCCTGTTTATCGACGACACCTTGCCTATTTTGCGCAGCGCCCGTGCATTCGGCATCGGTCACTTGCTGGCGGTCAAACAGCCAGACAGCAAAAAAGGCCCGAAAGACACCGAAGAGTTCGCAGCACTGGGGGATTATCGCGAGTTGCTGGAAGGGCTTTGAACACACGGCCACCACCAATCGTGGGAGCGGGCTTGCTCGCGATAGCATCGACGCGGTTATTCTGACAAACCGTATCGCCTACATCGCGAGCAAGCCCGCTCCCACAAGAGGGTGTGAGGTTACTCAGGAATACGCAGTGTCTGGCCTGGGTATATTTTGTTCACGTCTTTGAGCAGCGGTTTGTTGGCTTCAAAGATTTTGTTGTACTGGTTAGCGTTGCCATACACCCGCAGCGAAATCGCGCTCAGGGTGTCGCCTTTTTGCACCACGACAAAACGCGAAGCCACAACAGCCGGACCGGTCACAGTGATCTGGTCGTCAACACTGGCGACGCCTTCAATGTTGCCAGCGGCCAAGACGATTTTTTCTTTCTCTTCTTGCGACGCGGCTTCGCCGGTGAGGGTTATCTTGTCGCCCTCAACCTCGGCTTTGATATTAGGATTGCCCAAGCCCACGTCCGCTACGTGCTTTTTGAGTTCGTCCGAGGCATTGGCATTACCCGGTGTAAACAGGTGGGCTAGCTTTTCACCTGCTTCTTTCACAAAGCTTAAAAGGCTCATCGGTCACGCTCCTAAAGGTTGAAATATCCAGAGACCTAAGCGTAGACCATCATTGCTGGAGCAACGATGGACATCAAACAGCTCAAATTCCTCATTGCCCTGGATGAAACCCGGCATTTCGGTCAGGCCGCTGCCCGTTGCCATATCACCCAGCCCACGCTGTCGATGCGCCTGCGCAGCCTTGAACAAGAGCTCGACCTGCAACTGGTCAACCGTGGCCAGCGTTTCGAAAGCTTTACCGCACCGGGTGAGCGCGTGCTCGCCTGGGCGCGTACGGTGCTGGCGGCCTACGACGGCTTGCAGGCCGAAGCGGCGGCCTGCCGCGGCAATTTGATCGGTACGTTGCGCCTGGGCGTGGTGCCACTGTCGAGCTTCGATCCGCTGCCTTTATTGCAGCGCCTGCACCAGCAACACCCGGAGCTGCGCTTTGAGCTGTCGGCCCTGAGTTCGGAACACATCCTTGAGCAACTGGCCAGCAACCAGCTCGACATTGGTGTGTCGTATCTGGACCGCCTCGACCACGAACGCTTTGACTCACTGGCCCTGGGCATCACCCGAATGGGCTTACTTTACGACCAACGGCATTTCAACTTTGGCGAACAGCCCCTGAGCTGGGAGGCGCTGATCGAGTTACCGCTGGGGCTGCTCAGCGGCGGCATGCACTTTCGCCAATCCATAGATCACAACTTCCACAGCCGTGGCCTCACGCCCCGCCCTTTGTTACAAACTGATGCCGTGCATCAGTTGCTGCAAGCGGTCCACGCGGGGCTCTGCTGCGCGGTCATGCCGCTGGAAGGCGGGCTTGAAGCGCTGACGGACACCTTGCGCCTGCACCCCATTGAAGACGCCCAAACCCTGGCCCAGCAGGGGTTGATCATGCGCCGGGAGGCGCCGCGTTCGGCATTGGCAGAAGCCTGTTTTGCGCTGTTTCAGAAATCACTCAACCCGTCTTGATCGACGCCATCTATCAGCAGATCAACGCTAGCGATTAGACGCGACTTAGTGTCGCGCCTACGCTTAGGGTCATAGACCACGTTGGTAAAGCCCTATGAACGCCAAGCGCCCTTTGTGCGCGGCGCCCGCTCTCAGTACGCCCGCGCCTGCTGCCAGCCAGACTTATCAGTACGTCACGCTCGACCACAGCAGTAGCGCAGAAACGGCGCTGGCTGAAGAAGTGGCCCTGGCGATTGCCTACAACGGCATCAGCCAGGCCGTGATGCTGGTGACGCCGACCGACCTTGAAGACTTTATCGTCGGCTTTAGCCTGGGCAGCGGCATCATCCATGACGCCAGTGAAATCTACGACCTCAAGCTCAGCGGCTCAGGCTCGGCGCAGTACGCGCAGGTCGAGATCGCCAGCCGGGCGTTCTGGAACCTCAAGCAGCAACGCCGCCAACTGGCCGGTACCAGCGGCTGCGGGTTGTGTGGCGTCGAAGCGGTGGAGCAAGCGTTGCCGGACCTCAAGGTGCTGCCTGGTGCGCCATTGCCGCCCGCTCAGTGGCTGGACGGTTTGCGCCAGCGCATCAGCGAATTCCAGCCCTTGGGCCAACACTGCGGCGCGGTGCATGCGGCGGTGTATATGGATGCCAAGGGCGAACTGCTGATGGGCCGCGAAGACATCGGCCGGCACAACGCCCTGGACAAACTGATCGGTGCGCTGGTGCGCCAACACATCGACCTGAGCGGTGGCGCAGCGATTGTCACCAGCCGCTGCAGCCTTGAGCTGATTCAAAAAGTGTTGCGCGCCGGGATTCAAACCCTCATCAGCCTGTCCTCGCCCACGGGCCTGGCGCTGCAATGGGCCCGGCGTCACAACCTCAACCTTATTCATCTGCCACAAAAAAGCGCGCCACGGGTGTACAGCCCTGCGCAGGAGATTCAATCGTGAGCCTTCATCATCAAGCCGACCAAACCCCGACTCCGCGCTACAAGCCTTACAAAGGCCCGGCCGGCGGCTGGGGCGCACTGATCAGTGTGGCGCAGGCCTGGTTGACCAGCGACAACGCACTGAAAAACCTGCGCATGATGCTCAAGACCAACCAGAACGGCGGTTTCGACTGCCCGGGCTGCGCTTGGGGCGACTCGCCGGAAAGCGGCATGGTCAAGTTCTGTGAGAACGGCGCCAAGGCGGTGAACTGGGAAGCGACCAAGCGCCGGGTGGATGCGGCCTTCTTCGCTAAATACAGCGTCAGCGCGTTGCTGGAGCAAAGTGATTACTGGCTGGAATATCAGGGCCGCCTGACCGAGCCAATGCGCTACAACGCCGAAACCGATCATTACGAGCCCATCAGTTGGGACGCGGCCAACAGCGTGATCGCCCGTCATCTGCTGAACCTGTCGAGCCCCAACGAGGCCGAGTTTTACACCTCGGGCCGCGCCAGCAACGAAGCGGCTTATCTGTATCAACTGTTTGTGCGGGCCTTCGGCACCAACAACTTTCCGGACTGCTCCAACATGTGCCACGAAGCCAGCGGTGTGGCGCTGGCGCAAAGCATCGGGGTCGGTAAAGGCACCGTGACGTTCGACGACTTTGAACACGCCGACGCGATTTTCGTGCTGGGGCAGAACCCCGGCACCAACCACCCGCGCATGCTTGAACCGCTGCGTGAGGCGGTTAAACGCGGCGCTCAAGTGGTGTGCGTCAACCCGCTAAAAGAGCGGGGCCTGGAACGCTTCCAGCATCCGCAACACCCTCTGGAAATGCTCACCAACGGCGACCGCCCGACCAACACCGCCTACCTGCGCCCGGCGCTGGGCGGCGACATGGCGTTGCTGCGCGGCATGGCCAAGTTCCTGCTGCAATGGGAGCGCGATGCACAGGCGGCGGGCGAGCCGGCGGTGTTCGATCACGCGTTTTTGAATGAACACACCTCGGGCATCCTCGATTACATCTCCAGCCTGGACGACACGTCCTGGGAGCATATCGTCGAGCAGTCGGGCCTGACCCTGGTGGACATCGAGCGCGCTGCGCGCATGTACCTCAAGGGCAAGAACGTGATCATGTGCTGGGCGATGGGCATCACCCAGCACCGCCATTCGGTGCAGACCATTCAGGAAATCGCCAACCTGATGCTCCTGCGCGGCAACATCGGCCGCCCCGGCGCGGGCCTGTGCCCGGTGCGTGGCCACAGTAACGTGCAGGGCGACCGCACCATGGGCATCAACGAACGCCCACCGGTGGCCTTCCTTGATGCGCTGGAGCGCCGCTTCAATTTCAAAGTACCGCGTGAAAACGGCCACAACGTGGTCGAAGCCATTCACGCCATGCTCGAAGGCCGAGCCAAGGTGTTTATCGGCCTGGGCGGCAACTTTGCCCAAGCCACGCCCGACAGCCCGCGCACGGCCGAAGCGCTGCGCAATTGCGACCTGACGGTGCAGATCAGCACCAAGCTCAACCGCAGCCATTTGATGCATGGCAAAGAGGCGCTGATTTTGCCGTGCCTGGGCCGTACCGACATCGACCATCAGGCCGAAGGTCCGCAAGCGGTCACCGTTGAAGACTCGTTCAGCATGGTCCACGCCTCCAATGGCCAGCTCAAGGCACTGTCGAATCAAATGCGCTCGGAGCCTGCCATCATCGCCGGGATTGCCGCTGCCACATTGGGCACGCACCCCATCGACTGGAACTGGATCGTGGCCGACTACGGCCGCATTCGCGAGCTGATTGCCGACACCATTCCAGGATTCAAAGACTTCAACACGCGCATCCAGAACCCTGGCGGTTTCTACCTCGGCAACTCGGCCGGGGCGCGCCAGTGGAACACCCCGACCCAGCGCGCAAACTTCCGCATCAATGCGTTGCCGCAAGACCTGATCGACGCCCGCACCCGCGCCACGGGCAAGCTGCCGGACCTGATCCTGCAATCCATGCGCTCCCACGATCAGTACAACACCACCATCTACGGCCTCGATGACCGTTATCGTGGGGTCAAGGGCCAGCGCGACGTGCTGTTCGTCAACGAAGCCGACATCATCCGCCTGGGCTTCAAGCCGGGGCAGAAGGTCGACATCGTTTCGATTTGGGATGACCAGCATGAACGTCGGGTGAAGAACTTCACCTTGCTGGCGTTTGATATTCCGGCCGGGCAAGCCGCGGCTTACTACCCGGAGGTCAACCCGCTGGTGCCGCTGGAAAGCACCGGCGATGGCAGCCACACGCCAACGTCAAAATTCGTCGCGATCTGCCTGGAAGCAGCCAGCCCGTCGAGATTGATCATGGCGAAGGCGAGCTAAACCCGACATGTGTAGCCGCTGACGAGGCACGAGGCTGCGATGCGGGCCGCAGGACCGCTGTCCAGGGTCGCTTCGCAACCCATCGCAGTCTCGTACCTCGTCAGCGGCTACAGGGGTTTCAAACTATTTTCTTCAGGCACAAAAAAGGCTGCTTTGGTCGAAAGCAGCCTGCCTGAACGAGAGATAGACTCTCAAAAAGTTATTAAGTTCCCCATCAAAAACAATAACTTAGGTAATTGTGTACAACTCGTGCTACTGGTCGGATTCCGATTGTAACCAACCCTTTTGAGCCTCAGGATCGCCCCGTCATTCTTTTGAGGCTCATCCATGAAGCTCACCTCCATTCTCTTGTTGTCCCTTGGCCTGGTCAGTGGCGTTGCCTCGGCCGGTGGCACCACCGAAGCCGGTGTAGGCGGCGCATTGGGCGGGGTGCTGGGCGCCGTGGTCGGCCAGCAACTGGGCGGCTCTACCGGTTCAACCATTGGTGCTGGTGTAGGCGGCGCAGCAGGCAGCGCGGTGGGGGCCGACAAGCGCAGCCGTGGCGAAGCAGCCATTGGCGGTGCTCTGGGCGCAGCCGGCGGTAACGTGTTGGGCCGTGGAGTGGGCGGCAGCACGGGCGCTCTGGTCGGTTCTGCCGCAGGCGGCGGCGCGGGCGGCGCACTGGGCAATTACATGGGCAACAAAAGCGATGCCGATGATCGCCGCGCCCGTGACCGTGACGACCACCGCTACTACCGTGATGACCACCGGGGTCGTGGCCATGCCTACGGTCATCACCAGAAAAGAAAGCACCGTCATCATTGATACCCCACAAACGGGAGGCCAAGGCCTCCCGTTTTGTTTGGCTCACCGCGTACCCCGGCTAATTGTTTCAATGCATTACGCCCGTCTTTATTTGCCCGAATCATGCAGGCTGCATGATTGTCCGTTTTACTCAAAAACCTATCCTGTTGATAAACCTCAAGTTATCGGCAAAACCCGGCTTGGCATGGCCCCTGCAATTCCCTGAATGAAGGCTGCACCTCATTTCATTTCAGGAGCACAACAATAATGATCGGGACGACAGAGCACTATCCTCCTGCCCCGCAGGATTCCTCCAACCAGTCAGGCGTGTCCTGGGCCGCTATTTTTGCGGGCGCCGCGGCCGCGGCTTCACTCTCTTTGCTGCTGATTTTGCTGGGTGCCGGATTGGGTTTTTCGGCCGTTTCACCGTGGGCAGATGAAGGCGTTGGCGCCAAGGCGCTGGGCTTTACTGCGATTATCTGGCTGGCCGTGACGCAAATCATTGCCTCAGGCATGGGCGGTTACCTGGCCGGTCGCCTGCGGGTCAAATGGTCCAGCATGCACGGCGATGAAGTGTACTTTCGCGACACCGCGCACGGCTTCTTGTCGTGGGCAGTGGCCACGCTGGTGTCTGCGGTACTGATCGCAAGCTCCTTGAGCAGTGTTGTCGGCAGCGGCGTTCAGGCGACGGCTAACGTGGCTTCCGGTGCGGCCTCAGCTGTCACCAGTGCAGCCGGTGAGCACATGCGCAAAGGCGGCGGCGATAAAGGCCCGGAATATTTCATCGACAGCCTGTTTCGCAATGACCAAGGCACAGCCCTCAGCGAGCAAGATGTGCGCAGCGTCGTAAGCCGCATCCTGGTGCGCGGCCTGCATGACGGCGAGCTGAACGCCGAGGACCGCAGCTACCTGGCGCAGATCGTCGCCCAGCGTACCAACCTGACTCAGCCAGAGGCCGAGCAACGGGTTGACCAAGTCTACGCCAAAGCCCATCAAGCCATTGAAGACGCCAAGGTCAAAGCCAAAGAAGCCGCTGACATGGCTGCCAAAGCCGCTGCCTGGAGCACCTTGTGGGCCTTCATCACACTGCTGCTCGGCGCGTTCTTTGCCAGCCTGTGTGCAACCTTTGGTGGTCGCCGTCGTGATGCCGTGACCTACCTCACCACCACCATTGACCGTTAATTCTGGAGAATAAAAATGCGCTCGATTCTGTTGTTTTTTCTCGGCATCCCAATCCCGATCATCATCCTGATTGCGCTATTTGTTCACTGACAGCCTGAACAATGGCCTTCCTCGCGAAGGCCATTTTTTTGCTTTGATTTAAACCGGCAGGCACGTGGTGGATTTGATCTCAGACAGCGCAACGATTGAGTTCACCTCTTGGATACCCGGCACCATTGACAGCTTTTCGAAGAAGAAGCGCTCATACGCCTCAATGTCAGCCGTGACGATACGCAGCAAAAAGTCCACCGCCCCCATCAGCACATAACACTCCAGCACTTCAGGAAACCCGCGAATGGCGTCGGTGAATTCGGTGAAGTTGGAGCGCCCGTGCGCGTTGAGTTTGATCTCGGCAAAAATCTGCGTGTTGAGGCCGATTTTCTTGCGGTCCAGCAAGGTCACTTGCCCGCGAATAATGCCCTCGTCTTTCATCCGCTGAATGCGCCGCCAGCACGGTGATTGCGACAACCCCACCTGTTCGGCGATCTGTGCGCTGGACAGCGAAGCGTCTTCTTGCAGCAGCGCGAGGATGCGCCGGTCGTAAGCGTCGAGTTCGCCTTGCATAAAAATACCTTTGGATAAGTTATTGACGACCTGAGTAAGTCTTTCTTTCGCGTAATCGCTGCATCTTAGATAAAAAAAACCGCGCCCGACGTGTAAATATTTCTCCAGCCTAATCAGGAGTCATCCCATGCCGCCGCTGGAAGCCGTCCACCCCTCAACCCGCCCCGATGTCTGGGCCAACAATGCAGCGCCGTGTGCGGTGCGGTTTTGTATTCAGGCAGAGGCCGAAGCGGATGTGTTGTGCCGGGTGCTCAACCTGTTCGCCTTGCAGCAGCTCGTGCCCCGGCACGTTGAGGTGCTCCGCGATGACGACAGTTTCAGCATCAACATCGTCAGTGACGAGCAAAGCTGGCACCGCGCCCAAGTGATTGGCGAAAAATTGCGCAATCTGGTCAGTGTCTTCGCCATGACGCTCGAACTCGACCAGCCTGCCAGGGCTGCATTGACCGGGTAATAGCTGGCAACCATTGCGCAAGCCTTCATCAGCTCCAGATGACTAGGCTTCAAACACGCAGACAAGGAACCGTCTGCGCAGTGTTTGAAGTCGCCCCAGGAGCTGTATATGCGCAATGCCCCGCCTCATGACCAATGGCTTACCCTCAAACAGCTGCTGCCCGTGCTGCTCGCTCAAGGTCGCCTGAGACAAAGCTGCGCCGAACACGCCTTAATCAGCAGCCGCGAGCCACTCAATGCCCCGTTGCATCCGCTGGTCTTTCTGGCCAATCAACAGCTTGCAGACCCCACCCGCCCCGGTAAACGCCTGGACCTCGAAACCCTGACCGCGTGGCTCGCTGATGAATTCGCCCAACCGTACCTGCGCCTCGACCCGCTCAAAATCGATGTGGCGACGGTCACCGGGCTGATGTCATTTGCCTTCGCCCAGCGTCATCAAATCCTCGCCGTGGCCGCCGATGAACACACCATCACCATTGCCAGCGCCCAGCCTTGGGTCAGCAGTTGGGAGGCCGACCTCAAACAGGTGCTCAAGCGCCCCATCCGGCGGGTGATTGCCAACCCCCAGGAGATCCAGCGCCTGAGTGTGGAGTTTTTCAACGTGGCCAAGTCGGTGACGGGGGCGGTGCTGAATGATCAAAAAACCAGCAATACGGCCAACCTTGAGCAACTTTTAACGCTGGGCAGCGCCAGCCAGGAGCCCGACGCCAACGACGCGCACATTGTGAATATCGTCGACTGGCTGTTTCAGTACGCCTTTGAACAGCGGGCCAGCGATATCCATATCGAGCCGCGCCGCGAACAGGGTGGCGTGCGTTTTCGCATCGACGGCGTGCTGCACACCGTTTACCAATTCCCGCCGCACGTCACCATGGCCATTGTCAGCCGCCTCAAGAGCTTGGGCCGGATGAACGTCGCCGAAAAGCGCAAACCCCAGGACGGCCGCCTCAAAACCAAAACCCCGGCCGGGGCTGAAGTCGAGCTGCGTCTGGCCACCTTGCCGACGGCCTTCGGCGAAAAGATGGTCATGCGTATTTTCGACCCGCAGGTCTTGCTCAAAAGCTTCGACCAACTGGGCTTTGACGGCGAAGATCTGCAGCGTTGGGAACACATGATCCGCCAGCCCAACGGCATCATCCTGATCACCGGCCCCACCGGTTCAGGTAAAACCAGCACCCTGTACGCCACCCTCAAGCAATTGGCCACCCCGCAGATCAACCTGTGCACCCTCGAAGACCCGATCGAAATGATTGAGCCCGCATTCAACCAGATGCAGGTGCAAACCAATATCGACCTGACCTTCGCCAACGGCGTACGCGCCCTGATGCGCCAGGACCCGGACATCATCATGCTCGGCGAAATACGGGACCTCGAAACCGCCGAAGTGGCCATTCAGGCAGCGCTGACCGGCCACTTGGTGCTGTCCACTCTGCACACCAACGACGCGCCCAGCGCCATCAGCCGCCTACAAGAACTGGGGGTTGCGCCTTACTTGATCAAAGCCACGCTGCTGGGCGTGATGGCCCAACGACTGGTGCGCACCCTGTGCCCCGAGTGCAAGACCGAGCAGCCCGTGCAGGCGCACGACTGGCAGCACTTCGCCCCCGGTTGGGGCCACCCGCCTCCCGCTCATACCTACAAGGCCAATGGCTGCATGGCGTGCCGGGACACGGGCTATTGCGGGCGCTCCGGGGTGTACGAAATCATGCCGATGAACGACCGCCTGAGTGCGCTGATCAACCCGCAAACTGACATCAACGTCATGCGCCGCGACGCCTGCACTGAAGGAATGCGGCCATTGCGAATCGCAGCTGCACAAAAAGTGACCAGCGGCATGACCACGCTGGAAGAAGCCTTGCGAGTGACGCCTGACCTCTAAACGGGATAACCCGGCCTGGCGATATGCCTAAATGTTGCGTCAAACCCTGCGCCCATCGGAACTAGACTGATACAAGCGCAATCAAACGTCTCAGTTAACCTTTTTGGAGTTCCTCTCATGCGCCTCAAATATGCTGTCGCCGCTGCTGCACTGTTGTCCCTTCCTGTTTCAGCCATGGCCGACGGCTTTTGGCGTGATGTCTTGTCTTCTGGGGCGACGACCGGTTCGACGTACCTGACCTTCAAAAAAGACCGCAAAGTGATTGCCGCTCAAGACGACGCGGGCAGCTTTGTCGCCAGCAACGGCGAAATTCGTGGGCCTTATCTGGAGTCGGCGATGCAGCAAGTGCGCTCAGACAACCCGAACATGAAGGTCAGCGACATGGACCTGGCTAACGCGATTCTGGTCAAGAACGCTACAGCTGAGTAATCCCGATGTGTAGTCGCTGCCGCAGGCTGCGTTGAGGATCGCGCAGGCTTAGAAAACCGCGCGGGCTTTGAGAAAACGGATTGCTCCGCAATCCTTCGCAGCCTGCGGCAGCGACTACGGGCTATTTCATTCAGCTTTCATACAGAATTTTCACCGGCTGTGAACAACGCGCTGGGTATGCTTTACTCACCCAAATTCACATCGGACGTCTAGCCTCTATGAGTTCCCTGCCTTTCCTGCCGTTTTCCAAACCCACCATTGATGAAGCCACTATTGCTGCCGTCGGCGACGTGTTGCGCTCGGGCTGGATCACCAGCGGGCCAAAGGTTCAGGCGTTCGAGGCGCAGTTGTCCGAGTACTTTGGCGGGCGCCCGGTACGCACGTTCAACTCCGGCACCTGCACCATGGAGATCGCCCTGCGTATCGCCGGTATCGGTGCGGGCGACGAAGTGATCACCACGCCTATTTCGTGGGTGGCCACCGCTAACGTGATCATCGAAGTCGGCGCCACCCCGGTGTTTGCAGACATCGACCCGGTAACCCGCAACATCGACCTGGCCAAGGTTGAAGCGGCCATCACGCCACGTACCAAAGCCATTATTCCGGTGTACCTGTCGGGCTTGCCTGTCGACATGGATGCGCTCTACGCACTGGCGAAAAAACACAACCTGCGCGTTGTCGAAGACGCCGCTCAAGCCCTGGGTTCGAGCTGGAAAGGGCAGCGCATTGGCGCTCGTGGTGATTTCGTGTCGTTCAGCTTCCAGGCCAACAAGAACATCACCTCGTCCGAGGGCGGTTGCCTGGTCCTGAACAACGAAGAAGAAGCCCGTCTGGCCGAAAAATACCGCCTGCAAGGGGTCACCCGCACCGGTTTTGACGGCCTGGATGTGGACGTGCTGGGTGGCAAGTTCAACATGACCGACATCGCAGCGGCGATCGGCCTGGGCCAATTTGCCCACATCGAAGCCATCACGGCGCATCGCCGTGAGCTGGCCAAGCATTACTTCGACTGCTTCGGCGCGGATTTTGAAGCCGAGTATGGCGCACAACTGCCGGTGGCTGACTTCACCAACACCAACTGGCACTTGTTCCAACTGGTCTTGCCCGAGCGTAAAGACGGCCAGCCAGCACGTGCGACCTTTATGAAAGAAATGCAGGCGTTGGGCGTCGGTATCGGTTACCACTACCCGCCGATTCACTTGCTGAGCTTGTACCGCGAGCGCGGGTTCAAGGAAGGGATGTTGCCGGTGGCCGAACGTGTAGGACGTTTAATCGTGTCCCTACCGATGTTTACCGCCATGACCAAGGCCGATGTCGAACGCTCAGTAGCGGCGGTTAAAGCCGTACTCAAAGACGCTTAACACCCAAAACTCTGTAGAAGCGAGCTCGCCTCGCGATCTTTTAAAAGATCAAAAGATCGCGAGGCGAGCTCGCTCCTACGGAGGGTTTGGTTTACTCGCCGATAGCGGCTTTGTAGCCGGCAGCGTCCAGCAGTTTTTCCAGCTCAGCGGTGTTGGACGGCTTGAGCTTGAAGATCCAGTTGGCGTACGAATCGTCGTTCAGCCCTTCAGGGGCATCCGCCAGACCGTCATTGACGGCAATCACTTCGCCCGACACCGGCGAGTAAATGTCCGAAGCGGCTTTTACCGACTCAACCACGCCTGCTGTATCAGCTGCGGCGAACACTGTGCCCACTTCCGGCAGCTCAACAAACACCACATCCCCCAGCGCTTCTTGCGCGTGATCGCTGATACCGACGGTAATCGAGCCATCAGCTTCCAGACGTGCCCACTCGTGACTTTCAGCAAAGCGCAGGTCCGCAGGGATATTGCTCATATTCAGTGTCCTCAAGAAGAAATGTCAGCGGCTCACACGGTACGCGAGCCTGCCAGTAAACGTTAGATCAAGGCTTTGCCAAGACGAACAAAAGTCGGTTTAACCACGCGAACCGGGTACCACTTGCCACGAATTTCTACCTCGGCACGGTCGGCCGTTGCCATCGGAACTCGCGCCAATGCAATCGATTTGCTTAGCGTAGGAGAGAAGCTACCACTGGTGATCTCTCCTTCGCCAACATCTGCGATGCGAACGACCTGATGTGCACGCAGGACACCGCGCTCTTCCAGCACCAAACCCACCAGTTTGAGCCGTGAACCGCTGGCTTTTTCTGCCTCCAGCGCTTCGCGTCCGATGAAGTTGCGCGAGGCGGGCTCCCAGGCGACAGTCCACGCCATATTGGCTGAAAGGGGCGAAACAGACAGGTGAATATCCTGCCCATAGAGGTTCATGCCAGCCTCAAGACGCAAGGTGTCGCGCGCGCCCAAGCCTATTGGAGAAATGCCGGCGCCGACCAGATCGTTAAAGAACGCGGGCGCTTGATCGGCCGGGAGCACAATTTCCAGGCCGTCTTCACCGGTATAACCGGTGCGGGCGATAAACCAGTCGCCGCTGACCTGCCCTTCAAAGGGCTTGAGCTGCTGAATAAGCTGGCTACGAGACTGGCTCACCAGCTCGGCCACTTTGTGCCGGGCCTGTGGGCCTTGAATGGCCAGCAGCGCCAACTCGGGGCGCTCATGCAACTGCACGGCGTAGCCGCCCTGGTGGCTGTTCATCCAGGCCAGGTCCTGATCGCGAGTAGCGGCGTTGACGATAAGCCGATAACCCGTCGGCATCAGGTAGACGATCATGTCGTCCACCACTCCGCCGTTTTCGTTGAGCATGGCGCTATACAGTGCGCGGCCGGGTGTGTTCAGACGTTCGACATCGTTTGCCAACAAATGCTGTAGCCATTCCTTGGCCTGACCCCCGGTGACGTCAATCACGGTCATATGCGAGACATCAAAAACCCCACAGTCGCGGCGCACCTCGTGGTGTTCCTCAACTTGCGAGCCGTAATGCAAGGGCATATCCCAACCGCCAAAATCGACCATTTTCGCGCCTAGGGCGAGATGCAGGTCATACAGAGGCGTACGCTGTCCCATGGGTTTCTCCTTCCGGGCTTGGCGAAGGTGCGGACAGGCTTGTAGAACGTTTGAGGCTGTTGAAACAGGCCTTTGCGCGTTTAACAAACGACCTGGCCTGACAGACAGACCGCACCGAATGCCGCGCATTGTAGCCGTATGCAGGAGGACTGGCACCTAACCGTTGCGATGGGCCGAGCGGCGAATCAGGCCGATCACCGGTAGCAAACCCACCAGCACCAAGGTCAATGCTGGCAGGGACGCCCGCGCCCACTCGCCCTCGCTGGTCATCTCAAAGATCCGTACCGCCAGCGTGTCCCAGCCAAATGGGCGCATCAGCAAGGTGGCCGGCATCTCTTTGAGTACATCGACAAACACCAGCAGCGCAGCGCTCAGCGTGCCCGGCAGGAGTAACGGCAGATACACTTTGAAAAACAGTCGCGGGCCACTCACTCCCAGGCTGCGGGCCGCCTCGGGCAAAGACGGTCGAATCCGCGCCAGGCTGTTTTCCAGCGGGCCATAGGCTACCGCGATAAAGCGCACCAGATACGCCAGCAGCAACGCCGACAAGCTGCCCAGCAATAGCGGCTTGCCCGCACCACCCAACCAGCCCGACACCGGTACCACCAGCTCGCGGTCCAGGTAGCTGAAGGCCAACATGATCGACACTGCCAACACCGAGCCCGGCAAGGCATACCCGAGGTTAGCCAGGCTGACCCCGGCGCGAATCGCCGGGGTCGGCGCCTGACGCCGGGCAAACGCCAGCACCAGCGCCACGCAGACGGTAATCAGCGCGGCCATGCTGCCCAGATACAGGGTGTGCAGGATCAGCCCGGTGTAGCGTTCATCCAGATCAAAACGTCCGCGCTGCCAGAACCACACTACCAATTGCAGCAGCGGGATGACAAAGGCGCAGGCAAACACCAGCAGGCACCAGCCGCTGGCCAGCCAGGCCTTGGGCCCGCGTAAGTGATACAAGGCCTTGACCCGTGGCCGCTCGTTGCTGGCCCGGCTAGCACCCCGCGCCCGGCGCTCACCGTAGAGCACGACCATCACCACCAGCAGCAACAGGCTGGCCAGTTGGGCAGCGGTCGACAGGCTGAAAAAGCCATACCAGGTTTTGTAGATCGCGGTGGTAAAGGTGTCGAAGTTGAACACCGAGACGGCGCCAAAATCGGCCAGGGTTTCCATCAGCGCCAACGCCACACCGGCGCCAATGGCCGGGCGTGCCATGGGTAAAGCGACCCGCCAGAACGCCTGCCACGGGCTTTGCCCCAGAATGCGGGCGGCTTCCATCAGGCCTTTGCCCTGGGCCAAAAAGGCGGTGCGCGCCAGCAGGTACACGTAGGGGTAGAACACCAGAATCAACACGATGATCACGCCGCCGGTGGAACGCACCCGAGGCAGCCGCAGGCCCATGCCAAACCATTCTCGCAACAGGGTTTGCACCGGCCCGGCGAAGTCCAGCAGGCCAACAAAGACAAACGCCAGCACATAGGCCGGAATCGCAAACGGCAGCATCAGCGCCCAGTCCAGCCAGCGCCTGCCGGGGAACTCGCAGAGGCTGGTCAGCCACGCCAGGCTGACCCCGAGCAAGGTTACCCCAATGCCTACGCCGACAATCAGCGTCAACGTGTTGCCCAGCAGGCGCGGCATCTGCGTGTCCCACAAATGGCTCCAGATCTGGCCGTCAATGTTTTGCCAGGACAACAGCAAAACGCTCAGCGGCAGCAACACCAGAGCGGCAATGGTAAAGACCAGCGGATACCAGCGACGTTGGGCAGGATGGGCCACGAAAAACTCTCGCAAGGGTGTGGAAGTATCAGAAAACAATGTGGGAGCGGGCTTGCTCGCGATGCAGGCACCTCGGTCTCATCAGAAACCACGGTGATGCTATCGCGAGCAAGCCCGCTCCCACAGGTTTATGCGCTAAAACTAACTCAATTCCAGCCAGCGCGGTCCATCATGCGGATCGCCTCAGCCTGGCGCTTGCCCGCCACTTCAACCGGCAATTCGTCAGCCTTGAACTTGCCCCAGCTGGCCACTTCGGCCGAGGGCGCAACGCTCGGGTTGGCCGGGAATTCCTGGTTGGTGTCGGCAAAAATCGTTTGGGCTTCAGGGGTGGTCATCCACTCCACCAGCGCTTTGGCGGCTTCAGGGTGCGGCGCGTACTTGGTCAGGCCAATACCCGACAGGTTGACGTGAACCCCGCGATCAGACTGGTTCGGCCAGAACAGTTTTACCGCCAGGTCAGGCTTTTGCTTGTGCAGGCGGCCGTAGTAGTAGGTGTTGACGATGCCGACGTCGCATTGCCCGGCGTTGATCGCTTCCAGCACCGCGATGTCATCGGAGAACACGTCGGTGGACAGGTTGTTGACCCAGCCTTTGAGGATCTCTTCAGTTTTTTGCGGGCCATTCACTTCGATCATGGTCGCGGTCAGTGACTGGTTGTAGACCTTCTTCGCGGTGCGCAGGCACAGGCGCCCTTCCCACTTCTTGTCTGCCAGCGCTTCGTAGGTCGACAGCTCGTCTGGCTTGACCCGGTCAGAGGCGTAGGCGATGGTCCGTGCGCGCAGGCTCAAGCCCGTCCACTCATGGCTCGAGGAGCGGTATTGAGGCGGGATGTTTTTTTCGATGATCTCGGACTTGATCGGCTGCAAAATGCCCATTTGCTCGGCTTGCCACAGGTTACCGGCGTCTACGGTGAGCAACAGGTCAGCCGTGGCGTTTTGGCCTTCAGCCTTGATGCGCTGCATGAGCGGCGCTTCTTTGTCGGTAATGAACTTGACCTTGACCCCGGTTTTCGCGGTGTAGGCGTCAAATACCGGCTTGATCAGCTCGTCGATGCGCGAGGAATAAACCACCACTTCATCGGCAGCAAAAACGCTGCTCCCGAACACGGTAAGGGCCAGGGCAGTCAGTAGACGCTTGGGTGCCAGCATGGAGGGCGGTCTCTCTAATGCGAATCGGGCGTAAATGGTAGTGAATCACATTTGCCAGCTCAACCGAACTCGCCCCCGAGGCGTTACCAGATGTTGCAGATAACCAAAATCCCCCTGTAGGAGCGAGCTTGCTCGCGATCTTTTGGTCTTTAAAAGATCGCGAGCAAGCTCGCTCCTACAGGGTCCGCGTTCGATTAGATGTATTCCTACAAAGCCTTGGCCAGCGGCGGCAGGTCGCCGGTGAGGCCCAGCGCCTGGCGCACGAACAGGGCTTTGGCTTCGGACATTTGGTTGACCCATTTCAAGCCGGTGTTGCGCACCAGCCGTGCCGTCAGCGAGTCCGACTGGAACAAGCGTTCAAAGCCTTCCATGGCCGCCATCAGCGCCAGGTTGTGGGGCATGCGACGCCGCTCGTAGCGGCTCAGCACCCGCACATCGGCCAGTCGCTCACCACGGTCCGCCGCGTGCAGCAGTACATCGGCCAGCACGGCGGCATCCAGAAAGCCCAAATTCACACCCTGCCCGGCCAGCGGGTGAATGGTGTGCGCCGCATCACCGATCAGCGCCAGGCCTTCGGCCACATAGCGTTTGGCATGGCGTTGGCGCAGCGGCACGCACACTCGCGGGTCGGCACTGAGCACCGTGCCCAAGCGGCCTTCAAAGGCAAATTCCAGTTCGCGGCAAAACGCCTCGTCGTCCAGCGCCATCAACGCCTGCGCTTGTTCCGGGGTGGTCGACCAGACGATTGAACACCAATCTTGCTGACCTTCGCGCTCCAGCGGCAAAAACGCCAGCGGGCCATGGTCGGTGAAGCGCTGCCAGGCGGTCTGCTGATGCGCCTGTGCGCAACGCACGCTGGTGACGATGGCGTGATGCTGATAATCCCACTCGCGGGTCTCACAGCCGGTGAGGCGGCGCACAGCCGAGTTGGCGCCATCGGCGGCGATCACCAGCGGCGCGCGCAAGGTGCGGCCATCGGCCAGGGTCAGCAGCCAGTCATCGGCCGAACGGCGCATTTGTTCAAGGCGTGCATTGGCCAGCATCTGGATGCCGGAGTCTTGCAGACGCTCCAGCAACGCGCACTGCACCACACGGTTTTCAACGATATGGCCCAGCACGTCAGCGTGCACACTGGCCGCCGAAAAGTGGATGTGCCCGGTGCCGCTGCCGTCCCACACGTGCATGTGCGAGTACGGGCTGGTGCGCCGTGCGCGAATACCCTCCCAGGCGCCAAGGCGTTGCAGGATGCGTTGGCTGGCGGCCGACAAGGCGCTGACCCGGGGTTCAAAGGTGTCTTGAGCGGTGAAGGGTTTGACGCTGAGCGGGCTGCCGTCGAGCAGCACCACGTTCAGCCCGCTGTCTTTGAGCGCCAGCGCCAAAGCGCTTCCGACCATTCCGGCCCCGACAATCAGCACATCTGCGCGCATTTCCATGCTTTAAGCCTGTCTCGCTAGCGGCCTGCGCCGCATCTAAAAAGGGTCGACACGGGGCACAGTAAACGCCCCGGCCGCTATCAGCTGTCTGCGCGCGTGCCCAGGCCCATGGCCTGACGGGCAAACCAGCGCTTGGCAGGCGGCAGTACATCGAGGCCCAGCAACCCCAGATTGCGTCCAAACGAAATCAGCGTCTGGTCACTGCCAAAAAGCCGCGTCACTTGATCGGAGAAGCCAATGGTCAATTGCTGGTCCAACTGTTGACGCTGTTGATAACTCAGCAAGGTGGCCAGCTCGCCGGGCTTTTGCTCGCTGGTCAGCAAGGCATCGGCCAACGCCTGGGCGTCACGCAACGACAGGTTGAAACCCTGGCCGGCAATCGGGTGCAGGCTGTGCGCCGCGTTGCCCAACACCACCAGGTGCGGGCGTACCTGCTCTTCGGCTTCAACCAGCACCAGCGGGTACAAGTGGCGTGCACCGACTTGTTCAAGGGTGCCCAGGCGATAGCCAAATACAGCCTGCAACTCGCTGAGGAAACTGCGCTCATCAAGTGCCGCCAGACGCTGAGCGTCCATGCCCAGGCGGGTCCAGACCAGCGCGCAGCGGTTGTCTGGCAACGGCAGCAAGGCCATCGGCCCTTCGTCGGTAAAACGCTCAAACGCCATGCCGTCATGGGGCTGGCTGGTGGTGATGTTGGCGATGAGCGCGCTCTGGTCATAAGGCCGTTTGCGCACATGAATGCCCAACTGCTCACGCAGGCCGGAACGCCCGCCATCGGCCAGTACCGCCAAGTCGCAATCGAGGGTGGTTTCGTCATTGAGGGTCAGGCGATAGCCATCCTCAAGCGGCTGCATGTGGATAACTTCAGCCGGGCATCGCCAACTGATGACGTCCGGGTCCAGACTTTTCCACAGGCATTGGCCGAGCCAGGCGTTTTCGACCACGTACCCGAGTGCGGGCACGCCTTCATCGCTGGCCGACAAGCGCGCGGTAGAGAAACGCCCGCGATCGGACACGTGAATGTCTTTGATCGGCTCGCCCCGCTCAACAATCGATTCCCACACGCCCAGGCGCTCATAAATAAGCCGGGCGCCATAGCTCAGCGCCGATGAACGGGCGTCGTAGCTCGGCTGGTAGGTGTTGCCGGGGGCGAAGGGTTCGATCAGCACGATCTTCCAGCCGCGCGCCTTGGCACCCGCTTGCAACGCCAGGGCCAGGCTGGCGCCGACCAAGCCGCCGCCAATAATTGCCAGATGGACGCGACTCATGCCGCGTTCGCTCGTGCGGCCGCCATCAAGGCTTCAATCTCGGCGACGGTTTTGGGCACGTCAGCGGTCAGGATTTCACAGCCATTTTTGGTGACCACAACGTCATCCTCGATGCGCACGCCGATCCCGCGCCATTTTTTGGCGACGTGCAGGTTGTTCGGGCTGATGTAGATGCCGGGTTCAACGGTCAGGGTCATGCCGGGTTCCAGCACGCGCCACTCACCGCCCACTTTGTATTCGCCAACGTCATGCACATCGAGCCCCAGCCAGTGGCCAGCCCGGTGCATGTAAAACGCTTTGTAGGCTTCGCTGGCAATCAGCTCGTCAACGTCGCCTTGCAACAGGCCCAGTTCAACCAGCCCGGCGGTGATCACCTGAACGGTTATTTCGTGGGCCTGGTTCCAGTGTTTGTTCGGCGCGATTTCGCTGAACGCAGCATCTTGCGCGGCCAGCACCAGCTCATAGATGGCTTTTTGCTCGGGGGAGAAATGACCGCTCACGGGGAACGTACGGCTGATGTCACTGGCGTAGCAGTCGATCTCGCAGCCCGCATCGATCAGCACCAGGTCGCCGTCCTTGAGCAGGGCGTCGTTTTCCTGGTAGTGCAGGATGCAGCTGTTATCACCCGACGCGACGATCGAGCCATAAGCCGGCATTTTCGCGCCACTTTTACGAAATTCGTAATCCAGTTCGGCCTCCAGGCTGTATTCGTGCAGCCCGGCGCGGCTGGCCTGCATCGCACGGATGTGCGCGCGGGCCGATATTTGCGCCGCGTGGCGCATGACCTTGATCTCTGCCGCCGATTTATACAGGCGCATGTCATGCAGCAGATGATCCAGCGCAACGAATTCGTTGGGCGGCTGGGCACCGAGACTGGCCTTGGAGCGAATGGTGTTGATCCACTCCATGAGGTGGCGGTCGAACTCGGGGTTGCTGCCCATCGCCGAATACACCCGGTCGCGGCCTTCAATCAGCCCCGGCAAAATGTCGTCAATGTCGGTGATCGGGAAGGCATCGTCTGCGCCAAAGTCACGCATGGCGCCCTCTTGCCCGGCGCGCAAACCGTCCCACAATTCGCGCTCGGCATTGCGTTCGCGGCAAAAAAGCACGTACTCGCCGTGGGCACGACCGGGGATCAGGACGATCACCGCCTGTGGCTCGGGGAAACCGCTCAAGTACTGGAAGTTGCTGTCCTGGCGGTACACATATTCAACGTCGCGATTGCGCACCGCCACTGCGGCAGCGGGCAGAATCGCAATGCTGTTGGGCTCCATCTGCGCCATGAGCGCCTTGCGGCGGCGGGTGTATTCCGATTTCGGGATATGGATCATGGGCAGACGGATTCCTTCTTGAAGATCAATCAGTGCAGCGAAGGTTTCGCAGCAGCAGCCTCGGCAGGCTTTTTGGTCTCGGTGAACAGCAGCAACGGCGCGACGCGCAGGTATTCCATGACTTCCATGTAGTCGCTTTCGCCGTCATCCGACTCTTCCAGGGCGTCTTGCACCTGGGCAATGGCGGCCAGGTCCTGCAGCACTTCCTTGCCTTCTTCGCTCAAGGCATTGTCACGGTAGTTCAGGCCAAAACCGGCCAGGAAACCCTGGCACCATTCGCCCAGCGCAGCCGCGCGCTCGGCCAGCGGCACGTCATCGGACGGCAACAGCAGCACGACGGTCATGTCGTCACCGGTCAGTTCGCCCTTGACCATCTCTTGCAATCCGATCAAGGCATTGCGTACGTTGTCACTGATTTCATTTTCGCTTTGGAACAGTTCGGTCGCGTCAGCCAGCCAGCCGTCGTGATCGAAGCCGGCGCCAGCCGCGCTGCGACCCAGCAACAGGCCGTGCAGTTCTGCAGGCGAAACAGTGTGGCCGCTGGTAGACAGCAGGTTGGCAAAGGCGTGATACGGGGAGTTCTGAATAGGCATGGTCAGCTAGGCGCCAAGCGGCGCTATGTCTAGAATGGAGGCCTTGTATCCTAGCATCGGCAGACGGGCTAGACCATCGAGGCGTCAACTGGCTTGGCAGTCACCCTCCATCAGAAAATACACAGTAGGACACAATGGAAGACAGCGACCTGCATGCACTGATGGCTAGACTCGAGTTGCTGATTACACGAGTCGAGCAACTTAAACGCCAAAACGGACTCTTAGTAGCTCAGGAAAAGACTTGGCGCGAAGAACGCGCGCACCTCATTGAAAAAAACGAAATCGCCCGGAACAAGGTGGAATCGATGATTTCGCGTCTCAAAGCCCTGGAGCAAGACTCATGAGTACAAGCAGTAGCGTCACCGTACACATCCTCGATAAAGAGTATTCGATCATGTGCCCCCAGGAAGAGCGCGCCAATCTGGTGAGTGCTGCACGTTACCTGGACGGCAAGATGCGCGAAATCCGCAGCAGCGGCAAAGTCATCGGGGCTGACCGTATCGCCGTGATGGCCGCACTGAACATCACCCACGACCTGCTGCACAAGCAGGAAACACCCGAAGTACAGACCAGCAGCGCAACGCGTGAACACGTCCGCGACCTGCTCGATCGCGTCGACCTGGTGCTGGCCACTGATCCGAACGAACGTCAGAGCTGATTCAAAACGTTTCTTTGGGGTATACTCTCGCCACTCCCTGGAGTATTCGCCAGTTAGCGATGTCCCTGAGCCGATTCGCAATACCCTGGAGCTTGCACGTTGGGCCGGTGTGCATGTCCGCTAGACGGAAAGCCTTAAGGTCTACTGCAACTTCCACCTTGAACTTTCGGGTTCAAGGGCCAAGCCGACAGCGGTACGTCGGGGAGCCTGATTTCCAAGTGCAATGCCAGCCTGCTGCTGGCATTGGCTGACTACGAGCCAACCGCCCGGTGGGCTCGATCTCGAACAGCACGCCATCATGACCGAACCTGCGACGCCCTCCCGCCCGCAACTTCGCCGACTGCTGCGTAAAGCTCGCCGCGAATTGTCGCCCTGCGAGCAACGTCAGGCAGCCCGTGGCCTGTATCGGCAGCTGGCACAGCATCCGCTGTTTCGCCGCGCCAAACACATCTCGCTGTACCTGCCCACCGACGGTGAAATAGACCCGCGCCTGTTGCTGCGTGAAGCACAGCGCCGGGGCAAGATCACCTACCTGCCGGTGCTCAGCGCCTGGCCCAGAACCAAGATGGTGTTCCAGCGTTATGCGCCGGGCGAAAAGCTGATCCCCAACCGCTTCCGGATCCTGGAGCCGCGGATCAATCGCGCACGCCAACGCAAAGTCTGGGCTCTGGACCTAGTGTTGTTGCCGTTGGTGGGGTTTGATGCGAAGGGCGGCCGACTGGGCATGGGCGGCGGTTTTTATGACCGCAGCCTCGCGTACCTGGCGCGCCGCCAAAGCTGGCGCAAACCGACACTGCTGGGCCTGGCCCATGAGTGTCAAAAAGTCGGGAGTCTGGCTCAAGCCAGCTGGGATGTACCGTTACACGGCACGGTCTCGGACACGCAGTGGTACGTCGCGCACTGACCCTCAAGGCATCACGTTGCTGCGATGCCTTCGTTCATGAGTGGTTAGCGTTTGAAAGGTTGTACTTGCTGTTGCGCCAGTTCAATCGGTGAATCGTTTGAAGTTGACCAGAGGCTTTGCGCATAACCGGTTGTCACCACGCCCAGACCGAACAAAATAACCAGCACCCACAGTAAATCCGGTTTGCGTTTCATCGATTGCCCCCCTTCAGGCACATCAACACGATGACAGCAACGGTTTTTGTTATAGGCCGTGCAGCAACGTCAAGCTTAAAATGGCGGCATTCTGAGGCAACACGAACAGACACGCAAACGCTGGTGTCAACCGATTGTCGGTTTATCCAAATGTTGCCCGGCTAAATAACTACGCCATGTTTCAGGAGCCCAAAAAATGGCCTATTGGTTGATGAAATCCGAGCCTGACGAGTTTTCAATCAAGGACTTGCAGAAGATCGGCGAAGCTCGCTGGGACGGTGTGCGCAACTATCAGGCGCGCAATTTCATGCGTGCCATGGCCGTGGGCGACGAGTTTTTCTTTTATCACTCAAGCTGCCCGGAGCCGGGTATTGCTGGAGTCGGCCGAATCGCCCAGGCCGCTTACCCGGATCCGACCGCCCTCGATCCCGAAAGCCATTATTTCGACCCCAAGGCCAGCCCCGAGAAAAACCCGTGGAGCGCACTGCAAGTCGCCCACGTGCACACCTTCCCCAGGGTGATCAAGCTCGACTACCTCAAACAGCAAAGTGCACTGGCTGAAATGCCACTGGTACAAAAAGGCAGTCGCTTATCGGTGATGCCGGTGACGGCCGAGGAGTGGGCGGTGGTGATGGGGTTGCTGTAGCCCCACCTGCAACTCCACCTGTAGTCGCTGCTGCAGGCTGCGATTTGGGTCGCAGCGATGTTGAGAAAACGGGTTGCTCCGCAACCCTTCGCAGCCTTCGGCAGCGACTACAGGCAACATTCGCTTTTAGCGTCTACGCTACTGACTTCCTTTGACTGGCATCAAGTGCCCTGCGCCTTGAAACCGTCAAACTAGAGCGCTCTGTGACCAGGATGTCGGCATGTCGAAGAATCACCGCATTTCCCATTATTTCGTTATCCCTTTGGCGATTCTGCTGGTGGCAGCAGGCGGGTTTGGTTACTGGAAATCCCAGCATGACCGGCTCCCCGAAGGCATCAGCATGGGCAATGGCCGACTTGAATCCACAGAAGTCCAGATCGCCGCCAAGATCCCCGGCCGCCTGGCCGAGGTGCTGGTCGATGAAGGTGACCGCGTGACCAAGGGCCAATTGTTGGCCCGCATGGACACCCGCACGCTGGAAGCCAGCCGCGTCCAGGCCCAGGCCGAAGTGCAGCGCGCCCGCCAGGCCATGGCCGCCAACGAGGCCAACGTGCAATTGCGCCAGAGCGAAAAACTGCTGGCCAGCCAGGAACTCAAGCGCACCCGCCAACTGTCGCAACGCGGCTTTGCCAGCGGCCAGCAAGTCGACCAGCAGCAAGCCCAATTCGACACCAGCAACGCCGCCGTGACTGCCGCCCAGGCCCAGGTCGCCGCAGCCAAAGCGGCCATCGCGTCCAGCGAAGCCCAAGTGGCGCAACTCACCAGCGAAATCGAAGACAGCAGCCTGCGCGCGCCCATCAACGGCGTGATCCAGCTGCGTCTGGCCGAGCCCGGTGAAGTGTTGGGTTCGGGTGGCCGGGTGTTCATGATGATCGACCCGAGCGACCAGTACATGAACCTGTACCTGCCCGCCGCCGTGGTCGGCAAACTGACCGTGGGCGCCGAGGCGCGTATCGTGCTCGATGCCCTGCCCGATCAGGCGTTGCCCGCCAAGATTTCCTTTGTGGCGGCCAAGTCGCAGTTCACCCCTAAAGAAGTTGAAACCCGCGATGAGCGCCAAAAACTGGTGTTCCGCGTCAAATTGCGCCTGACCGATCCTGAAGCCGTGCCCCAGGCCAAGCCAGGCATGCCGGGCGCAGGCTATGTGCGAACCGCCGATGTGGACTGGCCGGCTAATCTGCAATGAGCGACCTGGCGCTCAACGCCAGTGGCATCAACCACTGGTACGGCAAACAACAGGCACTGATTGACGTCGCGTTCAGCCTGCCCAAAGGCACCCGTTGCGGCCTGATTGGCCCGGATGGCGCGGGCAAATCGAGCCTGCTCGGGCTGATTGCCGGGGTCAAAAAACTCCAGCAAGGCACCCTTGAGGTACTGGGCGGCCCGATTGATGACCGCCATCACCGCAACACGCTGTACCCGCTGATTGCCTTTATGCCCCAAGGGCTGGGCGGCAACCTCTACCCCGAATTGTCCATCAGTGAAAACATCCGCTTTTTCGGCACGCTGTTCGGCCTGTCGAAAAAAGAATGCGAAGAACGCATGGAGCAGTTGCTCAAGGCGACTGACCTGGAGCGCTTCGCCGATCGCCCGGCGGGCAAACTCTCGGGCGGCATGAAACAAAAGCTCGGGCTGTGCTGCGCACTGATCCACGAGCCTGATTTGCTGATTCTCGATGAACCCACCACCGGCGTTGACCCGCTGTCGCGGCGGCGCTTTTGGGAGCTGGTCGAAGACGTACGCAGCCAGCGCCCGCAGCTGACGCTGCTGGTGGCCACGGCCTACATGGAAGAGGCCGAGCAATTTGAGCACTGCCTGATGCTCGATCGGGGCAAGCTGATTGCCGCAGGCTTGAGCGAAGAATTGGCCGCCGCATCGCCCAACGGCAAGCTGGATGAAGCTTTTACGCACTACCAGGGCGACAGTGGTCACAGCAATGAGCCGCTGGTGATTCCGCCCCGGGTCGGCGACAACAGCGACATCGCCATTGAAGCCCACGATCTGACGCTTAAGTTCGGCGATTTCACCGCCGTGAACAAAGTCAGCTTTGCCATTGGCCGAGGGGAAATTTTCGGCTTTTTGGGCTCCAACGGCTGCGGCAAAACCACCACCATGAAAGTGCTGACCGGCTTGATGCCGGCCACCGAAGGCAGCGCCAAACTGCTGGGCAACCCGGTGAACGCCAAGGACCTGGCCACCCGCAAGCGCGTCGGTTTTATGTCACAAAGCTTCTCGCTGTACGGCGAGTTGAGCGTGCGCCAGAACCTGGTGCTGCACGCACAGTTATTCGACCTGCCCAAAGATGAAAGCCAGGCACGCATCGAAGAGCTGATCGAGCGATTCGACCTGGGCGACGTCGCCGATCAACAGTCCGGCGAATTGCCGTTGGGCCTGCGTCAGCGTTTATCTTTGGCGGTTGCCGTACTGCACCGCCCCGAAGTGCTGATCCTCGACGAACCAACCTCTGGTGTTGACCCCGCTGCTCGTGATGACTTCTGGCGATTGTTGATCGAGCTGTCGCGGGACCAGGGGGTGACGATTTTTTTGTCGACCCACTTCATGAACGAAGCCCAGCGCTGCGACCGCATTTCGCTGATGCACGCGGGCAAGGTACTGGCCTGCGATACGCCCGATGCGCTGCAACAGCAGTTCAAGGGTGAAACCCTGGAAGCCGCGTTTGTGACGTGCCTGGAGCAGGCGCAAAACGATCAGGGCGCCGCCACCCCGCCGCCCGACACCGAGGCCATCGCCGCACCAGCCGCCCATGCGCCGCCCCCGCCGAGCAAGAGCGGGTTCAGCCTGACGCGGTTGATTGCCGTGGCCAGCCGTGAATCCAAAGAACTGTTGCGCGACAAGGTGCGCATGGCCTTCGCCTTGCTGGGCGCCGTGTTCATGATGGTGATCTTTGGCTATGGCATTTCGCTGGACGTGGAAAACCTCGCGTTCGCCGTCTACGACCAAGACCAGACACCGCAAAGCCGGGCCTACCTTGAGGCGTTCCGCAGTTCGCGGTATTTCGAAGAGCACACCCCCATCCAGAGCCCCGAAGAACTGCACAAGCGCTTGCAACGCTCCGAGATCAAAATCGCCCTGGAGATACCGCCGGGCTTTGGCCGCGATCTGTATGCCGGGCGCCAGCCCACGGTGGCGGCCTGGATTGATGGCGGCATGCCGTTTCGTGCAGAAACCAGCCGCAGCTACGTCCAGGCGGTGCACCAGGGCAACCTCGAACAGCTGAACGCCCTGAGCAGCCTGGCGCAAAACAAACAGTCTGCGGCCAAACTCGAAGTGCGCTTTCGTTACAACCAGGACGTTATCAGCGTGAACGCCATCGGCCCCGGCGTGATGGCGCTGATCCTCGCGTTTATCCCGGCCATGCTCACCGCGCTTGGGATCGTGCGCGAAAAGGAGCTGGGCTCCATTACCAACTTCTACGCCACGCCGTTGACCCGCCAGGAGTTTTTGCTGGGCAAACAGGCGCCGTATCTGGCGGTCAGTCTGGTCAACCTGGCGTTGCTGGTGGCCATGAACCGCTGGCTGTTTGGCGTTCCGTTTAAAGGTAGCGGCCTTACCCTGGCGTTGGGCGGCGTGCTGTATGTGCTGTCGACCACCAGCATGGGGCTACTGATTTCGGCGTTCACCCGCACCCAGATTGCCGCCATCCTGGGCACCATGATCATCACCAGCCTGCCGACCATTCAGTTCTCCGGGCTGATCGTGCCGCGCTCTTCGCTGGACGGTTCAGCGGCGCTGATGGGCATGTTGTTCCCCGCCGGGCACTTCCTTGATATTGCCGTGGGCACCTTCACCAAAGCGCTGGACCTTCGCCAGCTATGGCCGCAGTGCCTGGCGCTGTTCGGGTTCTTCGTCGCCTTTACCGGCCTGAGCCTGATCATGCTCAAGAAGCAGGAGGTCTGATGCATAAGCTCTCGCACATCCTGCGCCTTGGCCTCAAAGAACTCACCAGCTTGCGTCACGACAGCGTGTTGCTGCTGTTCTTGCTGTACGCCTTTACGGTGGCGATTTACATGCCAGCGGCGGGCTCCATCATTGGCGTGCACAACGCCAGCGTGGCGATCATCGACGAAGACCACAGCGCGCTGTCACGCAAGCTCAGTGAGTCGCTGTTGCCCCCGGAATTCAAAACCCCGCAAGCCCTGCCCTATGACCAACTCGATGAAGCGTTGGACAAAGGCGAATACACCTTCGTGATCAACGTACCCGCCAACTTCCAGGCCGATTTACTGGCCGGCCGCGAGCCCGCTGTACAGCTCAACGTGGATGCCACCGCCATGAGCCAGGCGTTTATGGGGGCGGGGTATATCGGGCAGATTTTCCAGCGCGAATTGCTCGATTACGCCGGGCAAGCCAACGCGGGTGCGAAAGCCCCCGCACTGATCAGCAGCCGCCCATTGTTCAACCCGAACCTGGAAGGCGGCTGGTTTTTGGCGGTGATTCAAATCGTCAACAACATCACCATTTTGGCCATCGTGCTAACCGGGACCGCGCTGCTGCGTGAGCGTGAACACGGCACCCTCGACCACTTGCTGGTGTTGCCGCTGACCGCACTGGAAATCATGCTCGCCAAGATCTGGAGCAACATGCTGGTGGTGGTGGTGTGCACCTGGCTGTCACTGGAGATCATCGTTAAATGGGCGCTGGGCGTGCCGCTGTCGGGTTCGCTGGCGTTGTTTTTGATGGTCACCGCGCTGTACCTGTTTGCCAGTACCGCGCTGGGGATCTTCCTCGCCACGTTGGCCCGCTCAACGCCGCAGTTTGGTCTGTTGGCGATCCCGGTGATCATCCCCATGCTGCTGCTTTCGGGCGGCAGCACGCCGCTGGACAGCATGCCCGAATGGCTGCAATGGGTCATGCAATGCTCGCCCTCCACCCACTTTGTGAGCTTGAGCGCGGCTATCTTGTTCCGGGGGGCGGGGGTTGATGTGGTGTGGCCCGACCTGCTGGCCCTGACGGCGATTGGCCTGGTGTTCTTTGCTGTGGCGCTGGCGCGGTTCCGCAAGAGTTTGGCGTCGTAAGGCCTTAACTCTTGTAGGAGCGAGCTTGTCTCGCGATCTTTTGACTTTTTAAAAAGATCGCGAGGCAAGCTCGCTCCTACAGTTTGTAATGCAGCGCGAATCGTTTACTGAACAATCAAATTATTGAACAGCAGGTCTTCCACCATCGGCTTGCCGGTCTCGTCCGTCATGACTTGCTGCACCTGTTTCAGTGCCTCCTGGCGCACTTTTTCTTTGGCTTCGACACTGCCCAAACTTTCGCTGGTTTGCTGGGTAAACAAGCCCACCAACTGGTTACGGATCAACGCGTCATTGGCCTTGACCGCCTTCGCCGCTTCGTCACTCGATACGCGCAGCGAGATATCGGCCTTGTACACCTTGAGCTTTGCGCTGCCGTCCAGCCCGTAATTGCCCACAAACGGTGGGCTCATGGTGATGTAGCTAACCTTCGCGGCGCCTTCTGCAGCTTCTTCGGCAAGCGCCGTCATCGGCAAGGTCAGAGCCAGCAGCAATACAATCCACGCTTTCACAATTCGCTCCTTTGTTCGAGATGGCGGTAAGCATACCGGGGCAGCTTACAAACCTGTCTACCGTTATCGGCCAGCGCTGCAAAAGCCGTAGGTTTACTCGCGTTTAATCACCATGCCCCCGGACTCCAACAAGGCTTTGACGCTGGGCGGTAGCAGGTCGACAAATGTGCGGCTGATTCTGCGCTGACAGATATTCGTCACGTTGAGCATGCTTTGGGAAAGGTCGAACAAGCCCAGCGTTAGCGACTCATTGTCGTACTTCCCGTCAACCAACCCTGCAATCAAATGCTTTTGGGTTAGCCGGAATAATGTGACGTTCGCGAGCGGAATTTTCGTATCACTGCGAACATACCTATCGATCTCCCGATTGAGCTGCAGGCAGGTTGCGGTCACCAAATCGAGCGGCTGGTCGCTTTGTTTACCTTTCTTCACAGGCTCATACTCAAAAACCATGGGCACGAAGACCTCTAGCTGCTGCGGGTTATCCCCTGTCAGCGGCCGGCTTGAGAACCGCCACTCGCCAATGACCTTGAGGGCAGCCCCGGCAAACAAGGGATGAGAGCTGTAAACGATTTTCGGATCAACCACCGACCCATCAGCCTTGACCACAACTTTCAACCGCACCTCTCCATCCGAGCCTGCGTATCGAAGCTCATCGGGGAAGTCAGGCTTGATCAGGTATTTGACGTCAGGGAGCCACGTCTCTGCCCACGCACTCAGTGTCATGAACATCACCATAAACCCGACTAAGCCTTTCATCACCTTCCCCCCCGGACTCTGCGCTCACATGAGCACAGAGGGGAAGCATGATAGGAGTGTGTCGCCAGGTTTCTCAGCCCATGGGCTCTGATCCTGTTGTGGGATGGCTCCGATTAAACGGACAGAACCCTCAAACTAACCCTTACGGCTTGGCCAACACACAGCGCTTGAGGCGCGCCTCCAGGTTGCGGTCTGGCATGGCGTGGCTGCGCAAGGCGCTGATGGTCTGTTCGACGTAGTCACGGGTGGTACCGTAGCGACCGCTGGCGTTGGCCAGCACCTGGCTGAGTACGCCGTCCGGGAGGTTGCCCGCGTAGCTGGGCAAATGCCGCTCCAGTACAAACCCCAACGCCTGGACCTGGTTACCGTCTTCAAGCCGGCAGTTCAGCCAGTGCGGCCGATAGGAAGGCACGGGCATTTCACGCCGCCACAAGGCGTTGAGCGCCGCTTCAAGGTTGTCTTCAGGCAGGCGATAGGCAAAGCCACTGCACGAGCCACCACGGTCCAGGCCAAAGACCAGGCCGGGCAGTTGCGGCGTGCCTCGATGCTCGTGGGACCACAAATACAAGCCGCGATGGTAGCCATGCACCCGGCCCCGCACCCGCTCGACAGCTGTGCATTCAGGACGCCAGATAAGCGAGCCGTAGGCAAACAGCCAGACCGGACCGCCTTGATGGCACGCCATGGTGGCCTGCAAGGATTGCTGAAGTTGTTCTGGGGTCAGGGGCGCCCCAAGATCGAGTCGCGGAGGGTAAATAACGTTTGTACACGCTGATTCAGAAACAGTTATCACAGAAGGCATGGAGTCCTACAGGCATTGCATGCGGCGTACTAGAAAATAACGTTATGAATCTTATAGCAGTAAAAATGAAATAACCCGCGCGGCAAGACGTATGGCGGCCAGTAATCCGATTTCTTGTAAATCAAGAGCCCCTCACCACCCCTCTCCCGGAGGGAGAAGGAACTGATTGGGGGATGCTGACGATTATCGGTGGCCTGCTTGCTGCGCGACAGAGCGGCGTCGAAGACGGGGTTACGTCAAGGACGGGGCGCGTAGGCAAACACGTCAGCGCGCATTTGGTGCGCGTCCATGCCCGCTTCAACCAGCGCGTCGAGGGTGCCGTAGATCATGGCAGGCGAGCCGCTGGCATACACCGAGACAGCGCTAAGGTCGCTGATGTCTTCGCACACCGCTTCGTGCAACAACCCGCAACGCCCTTCCCAGCCGCACAAATCACTGACGACCTTGTGCAAGAACAGGTTGGGGATCTGCTGCCAGGCGTCCCACTCTTCCAACGCGTAAAAGTCTTCAGGGCGACGCACGCCCCAGTACAAATGCACCGGATGCTTGAACCCTTTGGCACGGCAATGCTCGATCAGGCTGTGCATTTGCGCCATGCCGGTGCCCGCGGCGATCAGCACCAGCGGCCCGTCCGGCAATTCAGACAAGTGTGTGTCGCCAAATGGCAGCTCCAGACGGATCATGTTGTTGCGTTGCAACTGCTCGATCAGGCTGCGGGCGCTGTCTTCGCGCACCAACACGTGCAGCTCAAGGTCGCGCCCCGAGTGCGGTGCGCTGGCCAGTGAAAACGCCGACTTCTCGCCGTTTTCACGCTCCAGCATCACGTATTGCCCGGCGTGATAACGCGGCAGTTTGCCCGCCGGTGCACGCAAACGCACCCGCCACACATCACCACCCAACTCGACACATTCGGTTAACTGACAGGCCAAGCTACGCACCGGTAATTCTCCCAACGCAAGGACGCCATCCCACAACACCACGCAGTCTTCCAGCGGCGCCGCCAGGCAGGTGTAGACCTCGCCATGGTCACGGACTTCACCCGCCTGCTCCACCTGCCCTTCAACCAGCAAGGCTGCGCACACGTGGCAATTACCATTGCGGCAGCTTTGCGGGCATTCATAGCCCAGGCGCTGCGCCGCATCCAGAATCCGCTCGCCAGGCAAGGTGTCCAATACGGCGCCTGAAGGCTGCAAGGTTACACGCATCAATCTATTCCTAATTGATTCCAGATGTCATCGATCCGGCGAGTCACGGCCTCATCCTTGACGATGACCCGACCCCATTCGCGGGAGGTTTCGCCTGGCCATTTGTTGGTTGCATCCAGCCCCATCTTCGACCCCAGGCCCGAAATCGGCGAGGCAAAGTCGAGGTAGTCGATTGGCGTGTTGTCGATCATCACCGTGTCGCGCTTGGGGTCCATGCGTGTGGTGATGGCCCAGATCACGTCGTTCCAGTCGCGCGCGTTGATGTCGTCGTCGGTGACGATAACGAATTTGGTGTACATGAACTGGCGCAAAAACGACCACACACCGAGCATTACGCGCTTGGCGTGCCCCGGGTACTGCTTTTTCATGGTCACAATGGCCATGCGGTACGAGCAGCCTTCAGGCGGCAGGTAAAAGTCAGTGATTTCCGGGAACTGCTTTTGCAGAATCGGCACGAACACTTCGTTGAGTGCCACGCCCAGAATCGCCGGCTCATCCGGTGGACGGCCAGTGTAGGTGCTGTGGTAAATCGGTTTGATCCGGTGGGTGATGCGCTCAACGGTGAACACCGGGAAGCTGTCGACCTCGTTGTAGTAACCGGTGTGGTCGCCGTACGGGCCTTCCGGGGCCATTTCGCCGGGGTGGATCACGCCTTCGAGGATGATCTCAGCCGTGGCCGGCACTTGCAGGTCGTTGCCACGGCACTTCACCAGCTCGGTGCGGTTGCCGCGTAGCAGCCCGGCGAAGGCATATTCGGACAAGCTGTCTGGCACGGGGGTGACGGCGCCCAAAATGGTGGCCGGGTCAGCACCCAGCGCCACAGACACCGGGAACGGCGTACCGGGGTGTTTTTCGCACCACTCACGGTAGTCCAGCGCACCGCCACGGTGGCTCAACCAGCGCATGATGACTTTATTGCGGCCAATCACCTGCTGGCGATAAATGCCCAGGTTCTGGCGGTCCTTGTTCGGACCTTTGGTGACGGTCAGGCCCCAGGTAATCAGCGGCGCCACGTCTCCCGGCCAGCAATGCTGAACCGGCAACAGGGCGAGGTCGACATCGTCGCCCTCAATGACCACTTCCTGGCACACCGCGTCTTTGACGACTTTCGGGGCCATGGAAATAATCTTGCGGAAGATCGGCAACTTGGACCACGCGTCTTTCAGACCTTTAGGCGGCTCGGGCTCCTTCAGAAACGCCAGCAGCTTGCCGATTTCACGCAGCTCACTCACCGAGTCAGCGCCCATGCCCAGGGCCACGCGCTCAGGCGTGCCGAACAGGTTGCCGAGCACAGGGATATCGTGACCCACCGGGTTTTCAAACAGTAAGGCCGGACCTTTGGCGCGCAATGTGCGGTCGCAGATTTCGGTCATTTCCAGTTTGGGTGACACCGGAACCTGGATGCGCTTGAGTTCGCCGCGCTGTTCCAGGCCGCTGATAAAGTCACGTAAGTCGCGGTACTGCATGCTTGAGCCTCATGTTGGCCGTGGCGTTGGGGCACCGAGTGTAGCGCCCAAGCCGCGTGATCTGAAGGGAGAGCTGCCCAAAATCAAGAAAGGTTAGACAGCAAAAAGCCGGGTTTCCCCGGCTCTTGCTTAACTTCCGGCGATTTACTTGCGCTTCATCGACAGGAAGAACTCATCGTTGGTCTTGGTCTGCTTCAGCTTGTCGATCAAGAACTCGATGGCTGCTACTTCGTCCATCGGGTGCAACAGCTTGCGCAGGATCCACATGCGTTGCAACTCGTCGTCAGCGGTCAGCAACTCTTCACGGCGGGTGCCGGAACGGTTGATGTTGATCGCCGGGAAGACGCGTTTTTCAGCGATTTTGCGGTCCAGAGGCAGTTCCATGTTGCCGGTGCCTTTGAACTCTTCGTAGATCACTTCGTCCATCTTCGAACCGGTTTCAACCAGTGCGGTGGCGATAATGGTCAGCGAGCCGCCTTCTTCGATGTTTCGCGCAGCACCGAAGAAACGCTTTGGTTTCTCAAGGGCGTGGGCATCAACACCACCGGTCAATACCTTGCCGGAGCTCGGGATCACAGTGTTGTAGGCACGGGCCAGACGGGTGATGGAGTCGAGCAGGATCACCACGTCTTTTTTGTGTTCGACCAGGCGCTTGGCCTTCTCGATCACCATTTCGGCAACCTGCACGTGGCGGGTTGGCGGCTCGTCGAAGGTGGAG